>Ga0307513_10000311_pt1 | contig 69934 bp, 65 predicted proteins | sample 15_EM_MG_FD_202174 | JGI IMG/M metagenome (GOLD analysis project Ga0307513, IMG submission 202174) | Populus trichocarpa ectomycorrhiza microbial communities from riparian zone in the Pacific Northwest, United States - 15_EM | ecosystem: Host-associated > Plants > Roots > Unclassified | place...
AATCGTGCTGCTCAAGATCAATTTGCAATTTGGACGGGGTTCTGCCCCATTTAGTGGGTCAAATACCCGCACAGATCGGATTTTTCCTTGATCTACTGCATGGTGCTCGGGATTTCGCTACAGGCTCCAACAAAGCCAAATCACCGGCCTAAGGGGTGCGAAGTCGCTGACCCACCGGCTTAAGGGGTGCGAAGTGGCTGATCTACCGGCTCAAGGAGTCCGAAATAGTCGGGAGGCGCGGTTCACGGCCCGGCGGTAGCCGTCGAGCCATACGTCCTGCCGGTGGTAGTCGGCGAAGGTGAACCGGACGACTTCGAAACCGCTGTCCCGGAGGGCGTCCTCCCGGCGCTTCTCCCGCCACAGGTCGTCGGCTGACGCATATTTCACCTTGCCATCGGCTTCGATGATCACCTTGTTAGCTTCGTCGAGCAGATCCACACGGAAGTCGCCCTCGCGGGTGCGCACCCAGACCTGAGGCGTCGGCTCCGGCAGCCCGGCCAGAACCACAACCCCACGGGCCAGCGATTCGAGCGGGCTCTCGACCTTCGCTCGTGCGTACTCGACCACCCACCGGATCCGTTGCTGTCCTGGGACCCGGGACTTCGCGTCAGCGGCGGCTACCAGATCGGCGGGGGAAATGTCCCACGCCTTGAGTGCTGCCTCTGCTGCGGCCAGACCCCAGGGCGGATCCCAGGCCCGCGCACAATCAAGAACCGTCCGCACCGCAGAAGTGACGCGGATGCCGCTCTTCAGGGTCCATACCTCCGCCGCGCTGAATAGCGAACGCCGGACGACTTGACCGCCGCGATGCCCGCGAGCACTCCGGCTTCCGCGCTGCACTTGGTCCGGAGTGCAGGCAGTGGTCAGCTGTGGCTGTTGCGGTGGCCCTGAGGGGGTGGGCAGGTTGAGCGCGATCGCCGCGGAGGTCTCGCATGCCACCAAGTGCGGCTTGATGCGCTGATGGCCGAGGATCTCCAGGCGGTGTCGGCGCTCAGGCGGTGCTCGCCGCCACGCGGCAGTCGTCGTGTACACCCCCCGACGCACCGGATGGAGCAGTCCGGTAGTGACGGCCCACTGCACCGCGTGTCTGGACACGCCGGCCTTCGCCGCCTCGGCGCTCGTGAGCACCCAGCCATGCGCCCGCACCAGGGCGGTTAACCGCTCCGCAGAGGCGGACCGGTCAGCAGGGCGAGGCGGGTCTGCGGCGCGAGGCGGGTCTGCGGGGTCAGGTATCACGCCTCCACCCTGCCAATCGCCCCCACCCGCCCCGAAAACTTATCCACAGCCACCCCGGCCCCGGAAAGTTATCCACCGGCGCACTTCGCTCCCCTCGAGCCGGTAAAACCAAGATCAACTATGCCAAATCACCGGACAAAAGGGAGCGAAGTCGAGACCGCTACTTGAGCCCCACCGCACGCAGCTCCAGGGCAGCCAGTTGGCGGATGGTTTCCGCGTCGCCTCTCCGCCAGGCCTCCACCGGGTCGGGGCCGACCTTCAGGACCCGGGCCAGTGGGCGATTGGTGAGGGCGCGCAGCGCCAGCAGCCGGTCACCGCCGGGGGAGTTGGCCAAGGTGGCGGTGGCGCCGGCCCGGCGGGCGAACCGCAGCCGCAGCAGCAGCCAGGGCACGAAGACCGCCAGCGCCGGCGGAATGGCCACCGCCAGCGCCAGGATGATCGCCAGCGTGGTCGCGCGCTGGTCCAGCCCGTGCCCGGCGCTGGCCAGGTCGCGGGCCGCGCCTCCGGCCGCCCGCAACGGCGTGCTGACCGTGTCCCCGACCAGCGGGATCTTCCCGGCGCCATTGCCCGCGCTGTCGAGGTTGCCGGCGATCCCGTTCGCGCCGCCCTCGACCTTGCGGCCGACCTCGGCGAAGGCGGAGACGGCGGTGTGCACTGCCTTGCCGACCAGGAACCAGAGCACCAGCCAGAGGACAACCAGGACGTCGGCGGCGGCCTGGACCATGGCTCGTCCGGGAGTGGCCGCATATGGCACAAAACGGGGGCTCATGGCCATGATCACACCACAGGACGGCGCGGCACACAGGTCGAGCGGGTGTGCCGTCACTCCGGCGTGGTCCGTCACTAGAGTGGCGATGCCAGAGTCCTCAGGTGAGAGGTGCGTGCCTACAGTGAAGATCGGCGTTCCGCGCGAGATCAAGAATCACGAGTACCGGGTGGCGATCACACCGTCCGGGGTGCACGAGCTGGTTCAGGCCGGGCACGAGGTCTTCATCGAGCAGACGGCCGGCGAAGGCTCATCGATCAGCGACGCGGATTACGTCGGCGCCGGGGCCCAGATTCTGCCCACCGCCGACGAGGTCTGGGCGGTCGGCGACATGATCCTCAAGGTGAAGGAGCCGATCGCCGCCGAGTATCACCGGATGCGTTCTGGCCAGGTGCTTTTCACCTACCTGCACCTGGCTGCGGACCGGGCGCTGACCGAGGAACTGGTCAAACGCAACGTCATCGCGATCGCCTACGAAACGGTGGAGACCGCCGACCGGGCACTGCCGCTGCTGGCTCCGATGAGCGAGGTGGCCGGGCGGCTGGCCCCGCAGGTCGGTGCCGCCACGCTGATGCGGGCGCAGGGCGGGCGCGGGATCCTGCTCGGCGGGGTTTCCGGGGTCTGGGCGGCCAAAGTGGTGATCCTGGGCGCCGGTGTGGCCGGTGCCAACGCTGCGGCGATCGCCCTCGGGATGCAGGCCGAAGTCGTGCTGTTGGACCGCAACATCGACCGGCTCCGGCAGATGGACCGGATCTACCAGGGCCACGTCCAGACCGTTGCGTCGAACTCCTACGAGGTCGAGAAGACGATCATGGACGCCGACCTGGTGATCGGCGCCGTTCTGGTGGCCGGTGCGAAGGCACCGAAGCTGATCTCGAACGAGCAGGTCAGCCGCATGCGGCCGGGCAGTGTGCTGGTCGACATCTCGATCGACCAGGGCGGCTGCTTCGAGGATTCGAGACCGACCACACACGCCGACCCGACGTACACGGTGCACGACTCGGTCTTCTACTGCGTCGCGAACATGCCCGGCGCCGTCCCGCACACCAGCACCTACGCCCTGACCAACGTCACCCTGGCGTACGCGATGGAGCTGGCCGAGCGCGGCTGGCGGGAGGCCCTGCGGCGGGATCCGGCGCTGGCGAAGGGGCTGAACACCTATGACGGCACGGTGACCAACCAGCCGGTCGCCGCGGCGCACGAGATGCCGTTCGCTCCGCTCGCCGAGGTGCTGGCCTGACCGTGACCGTCAACAGCGTGGCGGCCGCGAGCACGGGCCTGGACCGGGTGGTGGCGGGATACCTGGACCATCTGGCCGTCGAGCGCGGGCTGGCCACCAACACCCTCGGCGCCTACCGCCGGGACCTGCGCCGCTACGTCGACTTCCTGCGCGAACGCGGGGTTGATGACCCGGACCGGGTCCGAGAGTCGGAGGTCACCGACTTCCTCGCGGCGATCCGGACCGGGGACGACGGGTCCGCACCGCTGAGTGCCAGCTCGGCGGCGCGGACCGTGGTGGCGGTCCGCGGCTTCCATCGGTTCCTGGTGCTGGAGGGCAGGACCTCGATCGACCCGGCCGGGCAGGTGCAGCCGCCCAGCACGCCGAAGCGGCTGCCGAAAGCGATCAGCCTGGACGCGGTGGAGCGGGTGCTGGCGGCCGCCGGTCCGCCGGACACTCCGACCGGCCTGCGGGACCGGGCCCTGCTGGAGCTGCTCTACGGCTGCGGCGCGCGGATCAGCGAGGCGGTCGGCTGTGCGGTGGACGACCTGGACCAGGCCGAGGGGCTGGTCCGGCTGCACGGCAAGGGCTCGAAGCAACGGGTGGTGCCGATCGGCTCGTACGCGGTCGCCGCGGTCGGTGCCTACCTGGTTCGCGGCCGGCCGACGCTGGCCGCCCGCGGCAAAGGCACCCCAGCGGTGTTCCTGAATGCCCGCGGTGGCCCGCTGTCCCGGCAGAGCGCCTGGGCCGTGCTGGCCGGGGCTGCGGACCGGGCCGGGCTGACCGGTCGGGTCTCGCCGCACACCCTGCGGCACTCGTTCGCCACCCATCTACTGGAGGGCGGCGCCGACGTCCGGGTCGTGCAGGAACTGCTCGGGCACGCCTCGGTGACGACCACCCAGCTTTACACTCAGGTGACCGCCGATACTCTCCGTGAGGTCTACACCGCCACTCACCCGCGGGCCCTGCACCCCTAGTTGCGAGCAGCCGGGCATGATCAACGCAAAAGAAAATGGGCGCAAGTGGGCTTGAAGGCAGTTTTGAGGGCGTTATCGTGGTCTCTGGCTTGAGCGCGACGCGACGCGCCGACTAGCCTCGCATCGTCCCGACCGGCAACGCGCGAGGATGGACTCCGACCAGAGGTCGGTGTCATGTTCCGTAGTCGGCCTGCGTCGACCAGCGCTACCGAGGAGACGACGTGACGAACGACACGACCGCGCCGGCGGTGGACCTGACCATCGCACGCGGCCCGGCAGACAGTACCGAGGGTCCGATCCTGGGCCTCACCTCCGGTGGCGACGGCCCCACCGGGCGGCCGATGCCTGCCTTCCCGGAGCCAGTCCACCTGGACACTCATGGCCCCGCGCGGATCATCGCGATGTGCAACCAGAAGGGCGGGGTCGGCAAGACGACCTCGACCATCAACCTGGGTGCCGCGCTCGCCGAGTACGGCCGGAGGGTCTTGCTGGTCGACTTCGACCCGCAGGGCGCGCTCTCGGTCGGCCTCGGTATCAACCCGCATGAGCTGGACCAGACCGTCTACAACGTCCTGATGGACCGCGGCACCGTGCTCAAGGACGCGATCCGGCCGACGGCGATCGAGAACCTCGACCTGCTGCCGGCCAACATCGACCTGTCTGCCGCCGAGGTCCAGCTGGTCGGCGAGGTGGCCCGGGAGACCGTCCTGGGCCGTGCACTGCGGCCGATCCTGGACGAGTACGACGTGGTTCTGATCGACTGCCAGCCCTCACTGGGCCTGCTGACGATAAACGCTCTCACCGCCTCGCACGGCGTGGTGATCCCGCTTGAGTGCGAGTTCTTCGCGCTGCGCGGCGTCGCCCTGCTGGTGGAGACGATCGAGAAGGTCAAGGACCGGCTCAACCCCGGGCTCGAGGTCGACGGGATCCTGGCCACCATGTACGACCCGCGCACCCTGCACAGCCGCGAGGTCGTGTCCCGGGTGGTCGAAGCCTTCGGCGACCGGGTCTTCCACACCGTGATCGGCCGCACGGTGAAGTTCCCGGACGCCTCGGTGGCCGCGGAGCCGATCACCACCTATGCCTCGTCGCACGCCGGCGCCTACGCCTACCGGTTGCTGGCGCGCGAGCTGATCGCCCGTGGCGACGCAGCCTGACACTGCCGAAGCAGGCCCTGACACTGCTGACGCCGGACTGGACGAGTCCGCCGGCGGTATCGAACTCGGCGACCGGATCGACCTCGGGGACGAGCCGCTGGTCCCCGGTGGCGTGCTGCCGGGCCGGTCGACGTCCTCGTTCAGCGTCCACCTGGACAACTACGAAGGCCCGTTCGACCTGCTGCTCGGGCTGATCTCCAAGCACAAGCTGGACGTCACCGAGATCGCCATCTCCCGGGTCACGGACGAGTTCGTGGCCTACATCCGGGCCCTGGGCACCGGCTGGGATCTCGGCGAGGTCAGCGAGTTCCTGCTGGTCGCGGCCACTTTGCTGGACCTCAAGGCGGCCCGGCTGTTGCCCGCGGCCGAGGTTGAGGACGCCGAGGATCTGGCTCTGCTGGAGGCCCGCGACCTGCTGTTCGCCCGGCTGCTGCAGTACCGGGCGTTCAAGGACGTCGCGGCGACGTTCGCCGGCCGGATCTCCGCCGAGTCGTTGCGCTCGCCGCGTGATGTCCCGATGGAGGCCCACCTGACCCGGCTGTTGCCCGAGTTGGTGCTCGGACTGACGCCGTACCAGTTCGCCGAGCTCGCGGCGAAGGCGATGACGCCGAAGGTGCCGCCGACGGTTGCCCTCGGGCACCTGCACATGCCGGCGGTCAGCGTCCGGGAGCAGGCCGCGCTGATCGTGGATCGGCTGCGCCGGGTGCAGTCGGCGAGCTTCCGAGCGCTGGTGTCGGACGCCGACGGACCGCCGGTGGTGATCGCCCGGTTCCTCGCCCTGCTCGAGCTGTTCCGTGACGGCGCCGTCGGGTTCGACCAGGTGGAGGCGCTGAGCGAGCTGACCGTCCGGTGGACCGGCGCGGAGGACACCGAGCTCACCGAGTTCGACGAGTTCGAGGGCGCCCCCGTCGATCCGGAGGCAGCCGAGGCCGACCCGGACAGCGACTCGAACGCCGACCCGAGCGCCGATCCAGAGCGCGACCCGAGCGTCGACCCGGGGATCACCCCGAACGCCCATCAGGAGGCGGCCCCGGCCGAACCGAGCGAACGGGTCGCGGCCGCCGACGAGGCATGATGATCTGGTGAACGTACTGATGACCACCGAACAGACGGACGACCTCGTGGTCGAGAAGGTCTCCTTGCAAATGACAGAGCGTGACCCAATCGAGCAGGACCCAACGGTGGACGCCGTCACCCCGGTCGAGAACGACGTCGAGAAGATCGAGGACGTTCAGCCAGAGGTCCAGCCAGACGTTCAACTAGACGATCAGCCGGAAGTCCAGCCGGAACAGGACGCCCTGCCGGGCCTGACCCCGCCGCCCGACCTGGACCAGCTGCCCGGCGGCGCCCGCGCGGCGCTGGAAGCGATCCTGATGGTCGTTGAGCACCCGGTGGACGAGCTGGCCCTGGCCTCCGCGCTGGCCCTGCCGGTGGACCGGGTGACCGAGCTGCTGGCCGCGCTGGTGCTGGACTACGACGCCGGCGAGCGGGGCTTCGAGCTGCGCCGGGTGGCCGGCGGCTGGCGGGTCTACAGCCGCACCGCGCACGCCCCGGTCGTCGAGCGCTTCGTTCTGGACGGTCAGACCTCACGGCTCAGCCAGGCCGCGCTGGAGACGCTGGCGATCGTCGCCTACCGGCAACCGGTCAGCCGGGCCCGGGTATCCGCGGTCCGTGGTGTGAACGTGGACGCTGTCATGCGTACCCTGGTAACACGTGGTCTGGTTGAAGAGGCCGGCAATGACCGGGAGACCGGCGCCGTGCTCTACCGGACCACCGAGATGTTCCTGCACAAACTCGGTCTGACCTCGCTGGACGAGCTGCCCGCACTGGCGCCGTTCCTGCCCGAGGTCGACGCCCTCGATGATTTCCCGTTAGGTATGGCATGAGCCCCGTTGATCGTCTTCGCACCCTAGGTTTGTCATGAGTCCCGTAGATCGTCGTCGCCCCGGAGGCCGGGACCGCACCGGCGCCCCCCAGGGCGGCAAGCCCGTCAAGAAGGCACCCCCGGCCAAGCCGAGTGTGCCGATCAAGGACGTCCACGACCCGAACGGCGTCCGCTTGCAGAAGGTGCTCGCCCAGGCCGGGATCGGTTCCCGCCGGGCCTGCGAGGACCTGATCGCCGCAGGTCGGGTGCAGGTGGACGGCCAGACCATCCGCGAGCTCGGCGTCCGGGTGGACGCCAAGCGGCAGGCCGTGCACGTCGACGGGGTCCGGATCCAGGTCGACACCTCGATGGTGTACCTGGTGCTGAACAAGCCGCCGGGCGTGGTCTCGACGATGGACGACCCGGAGGGCCGCCCCTGCATCGGTGACCTGTTGATCGGACGCGAGGAGCGGCTGTTCCACGTCGGCCGGCTGGACGCCGCGACCGAGGGCCTGCTGCTGCTGACCAACGACGGTGACCTGGCCAACCGGCTCTCGCACCCCAGCCACGAGGTGCCGAAGACGTACCTGGCCGAGGTGGCCGGTCCGGTCGGCAAGGACGTCGGCAAGCGGTTGCGGGCCGGGGTTGAGCTGGAGGACGGCCCGGCGAAGGTCGACTCGTTCCGGGTGATCGACGCCCGGCCCGGCAAGGCGCTGGTCGAGATCGTCCTGCACGAGGGCCGCAACCACATCGTCCGGCGGCTGCTGTCCGCGGTCGGTCACCCGGTGGAGCAGCTGGTCCGGATCCAGGTCGGCCCGATCAAGCTCGGTGACCTGCGCTCCGGGCGCACCCGCTCGCTGCACGGCGATGAGCTGGGCCGATTGTTCGAGGCGGCCGGGCTCTGATGGCGGTGCGAGCTCTCCGCGGCGCCACCCCGGCCGCGGGTTCCTCCGCTGTCGAAGGCTGAGCAGATGGCTGACCTGGATCCGTCCCTGCACCCGTCGGTCGCGGGCCTGGACACCGTCCGGATCGTCGGCACCGGGCTGCTCGGCACCAGCATCGGCCTCAAGCTGCGCGAACTCGGCGTCCGGGTGCTGCTCAGCGACCCGTCGCCGACCGCGCTCGCGCTGGCCCGGGACGTCGGCGCGGGCGAACCCGATCCGGGTGGGGTGCCGGTCACGCTGGTGGTGGTCGGGGCGCCGCCGGATGTCACGGCGAGCGTGGTGGCCGCCGAGCTGGCGCAGCACCCGGAGGCCACGGTCACCGATGTGGCCAGCGTCAAGGCCGGGATCTGGAACGCCGTGCTGGAGTCCGGCGCCGACATCACCCGCTACGTCGGCGGGCACCCGATGGCCGGCCGGGAACGGTCCGGCCCGGTGGCCGCGCGAGCCGACCTGTTTCTCGGTCGACCCTGGGTGGTCTGCCCAGCGGATTCCACGACCTCCAGCACGCGGACGGACCTGGCCCGGGTGGAAACCGTGCGCCGGCTGGCCGCCGCGGTCGGTGCCAGCCCGGTGGTGATGCCGGCCGTCGAGCACGACGAGGCGGTCGCGCTGATCTCACACGTTCCGCAGATCGCGGCCAGCCTGGTCGCCGCCCGGCTGGTGAAGGCCAGTGACCCGGCGGTGGGTCTGGCCGGGCAGGGCCTGCGCGACGTCACCCGGGTGGCCGACAGCGATCCCGCGCTCTGGGCGCAGATCCTGACCGCGAACGCGGTCCCGGTCGGCCGGGTGCTCCGGGAGATCCGATCCGACCTGGACGGCCTGATCGAGGCGCTGGGCGCGCTCGGTGAGATTCCGATCACGCCAGGGGGGCAAAAGGAGCCGATCGGTCCGAATGATGCGATCGGCGCTCGGGCGACGGTGGCTCGGGTGGTCGCGGACGGTCGGACCGGGCGGGAGCGGATCCCGGGCAAGCACGGCGAGCCGGTCACCCGATACGCCGTGGCGACCGTCCTAATTCCCGACAAACCAGGACAATTGACGCGGCTGTTCAACGATATCGGTGCAGCCGGGATCAACGTCGAGGAGTTCGGGCTGGAGCATTCGCCTGGACAGAAGGTCGGTCTTGCCGGGGTATCGGTGCTGCCGGCGGCCCGCGGAGCCCTGGAAAAGGCGCTGATCGAGCGAGGTTGGCACGTGGTGGCCTAAGTGTTCACCAGGCTCGACTAACCTAGGGGGGTCCACCACCCATCCGGAGGTTCAGTCGTGCCCGCCCCTAACGCCCCCGAAATCATCGGGCGTCCGCTCGTCATCGCCATCGACGGCCCTTCCGGGTCCGGCAAGTCGAGTGTTTCCCGCGAGGTGGCCCGCCGGCTCGGTCTGGAGTACCTGGACACCGGCGCGATGTACCGGGCTGCCACCTGGTCCGCCCTGAACGCCGGGCTGGACCTCACCGATACGTCCGCCGTTGCCGAACACGTTCGCCTGCTCGACCTGCGGATGGGCACGGATCCGTCCGCGCCCGGTGTCTGGGTTGACGGCCGGGACATCAACGCCGAGATCCGCGAGACCCGGATCTCCGCCTCGGTCAGCGTGGTGGCGACCAACCTCCCGGCCCGGGCCGAGCTCCAACAGCGCCAGCGTGACCTGATCGAGGCCGCCGCCAAGGGCGAGCGCGGCGGTTGCGTGGCCGAGGGCCGCGACATCACCACCGTGATCGCCCCCGACGCCGACGTCCGGATCCTGCTGACCGCGAGTGAAGAGGCCCGGCTGGCCCGGCGCGCCCGCGAGCTCCACGGCTCGGACGACGCGACCGCGGTGGCGGCCACCCGCGACCAGATCGTTCGCCGGGACGCCGACGACTCGGCCGTGTCCAGCTTCCAGGTCGCCGCGGACGGTGTGCTGCACCTCGACTCCTCCGGGCTGAACCTGGAGCAGACCGTGCAGGCCGTTCTCGACGCCGTCATGCGCAACGCAAACGCCAATGTCGGCAATGGCGGCCGTCACAACCGAGTCACCGATCTCGACAGCGCCGACCTGGCCAGTAATGGCGCGGTGAACCGATGAGTGACCGCCTCGACCAGGAGGATCTGGGCGAGCCGATCGTCATCGACGTCGGCGAGGGCTACGGAACGCTGGAGGCCGACGCCCCGGATGCGCCGCAGATCGATCGCGCGCTGCGGGCCGGGCTCAAGGAGTACGACCTCTCCGAGGACGACCTGGCGCTGCTGGATCGCGGCGACGACGACGAGTACGACGACGGACAGGTTGGCCCGCTGCCGGTGCTGGCCGTGGTCGGTCGGCCGAACGTCGGCAAGTCCACCCTGGTCAACCGGGTGTTGGGACGCCGTGAGGCCGTTGTTGAGGACGTCCCGGGAGTGACTCGTGACCGGGTGCGGTACGAGACCGACTGGTCCGGGCGCCGCTTCGTCGTGGTGGACACCGGTGGCTGGGAGCGCGACGTCCGCGGCCTGGCGCTACGGGTGGCCGAGCAGGCCGAGGTGGCGATCGAACTCGCCGACGCGGTGATGTTTGTTGTCGACGCGACCGTGGGCGCCACCAGCACCGACGAAGCCGTGGTGAAGCTGCTGCGCAAGTCCGGCAAGCCGGTGGTGCTGGCGGCCAACAAGGTCGACGACTCGCGGACCGAGTCGGACGCCGCCGCGCTCTGGTCACTCGGTCTCGGTGAGCCCTACCCGGTGTCCGCGCTGCACGGGCGCGGCAGCGGTGACCTGTTGGACGCCGTCCTGGCGGCACTGCCGGCCCAGTCCGCGATCGGCGAAGAGCCCGGTAGCGGGCTGCGCCGGGTGGCCCTGCTCGGCCGGCCGAACGTCGGCAAGTCGAGCCTGCTGAACGCGCTGGCCGGCTCGGATCGGGTGGTGGTCGACTCGGTCGCCGGAACCACCCGGGACCCGGTCGACGAGGTTGTTGAGATCGACGGCCGCCCATGGCGTTTCGTTGACACCGCCGGGATTCGGCGGCGGGTGCACCAGAACCAGGGCGCGGACTTCTACGCGTCCCTGCGCACCCAGTCCGCGCTGGAGAAGGCGGAGGTCGCGGTGGTGCTGCTGGACTCCAGCGAGCCGCTGACCGAGCAGGACACCCGGGTGATCCAGCTGGTCGTGGACTCCGGTCGTGCGCTGGTGCTGGCGTACAACAAGTGGGACCTGATGGACGACGAGCGCCGCAAGTTCCTCGAGCGCGAGCGCGAGGTGGACCTGGTGCAGGTCCAGTGGGCGCCCCGGATCAACGTCTCGGCGATGACGAAATGGCACGTCAACCGGTTGACCCCGGCGCTGGACACGGCGTTGGCCTCCTGGCAGACGCGGGTACCGACGGGCCGGCTGAACGCCCTGCTGTCGCAGATCATGCAGTCGCACCCGCACCCGGTGCGCAGTGGCAAGCAGCCCCGGATCCTGTTCGGCACCCAGGTCGCCGCCAAGCCGCCCCGGTTCGTGCTGTTCACCACCGGGTTCATGGACGCCGGGTACCGGCGGTTCATCGAGCGTCGGCTGCGTGAGGAGTTCGGCTTCGAGGGCACCCCGATCGAGGTCTCGATCCGTCCCCGGGAGAAGCGCGGCCGGAAGAAGTAAGCCTGCCCGGCGACCGCTGGTGGACGTCGAGAGCCGGCCTCACGTGGTCAGCGACGCTGACGCGAATCTTCAATCCGTGCAGCCGGCGGCCGCCTAACCTGGTCTGCATGACGGATCAAAACACGGGCAGCGCTGGTGAATTCGGGACGACGGTGGTGACCGGCGAGTTCGAGATCGTCAGCTGGGACGACACGCTCTACTTCGAGGACGCGGACCCGGACGGCACCAAGCTGGCTCGGGTGACCGTGCGCAAGACGTTCACCGGTGACGTGGCCGGGACGAGCGTCACCGAACTGCTCACGGCCGGCGGCGGGACCGGCCGCGGCTACGTCGCCTCCGAGTTGTTCGAGGGCTCGATCGACGGGCGCAAGGGCAGCGTGGTCTTCCAGCACGGCGGGGTCGGGGACGACACCGGCGGCGAGGCCTTCGGCAACATTGTGCCGGGAACCGGCAGCGGCGAGCTCGCCGGGCTCCGCGGCGCGGTGTCCTACCGGCACGACGAGGCCGGCGCCGTCGTCACCCTCACCCTGGCAGATGCCGTGGGCGCGTAGCGATCCACGGTCAGCACCCCTGATCACGGGAACTCAGATGTCGTCGAGGATGCGCTGACGTTGCGCGGCGTACTCCTCGTCGGTCATCAGCCCGCGGTCGCGCAGGTTCTCCAGCGTGCCCAGCCGAGCCGCCGGGTCATCGTCGGACCCACCGTGCCTCGGCTGGTCGTGCTCAGCGGCAGGGGAGCCCTGTGCCTGCTCCACCTGATCGGCCAGTGCACCCAGCCCGGCCGCGCGCAGCCGCTCGGCCGCCGCCCTGGTCTGCTCCGGGTTACCGATCGAAAAGACCTGGACGCCAGGCTGATCCGACTGACCAGGTTGGCTCAGCTGCCCGGGCTGGAGGCCGAACTGGGCGAACTGCGCCGCCAGCACCTCGGCCAGGTTCGCAGGCAACCCACTGCCGGCCGGTGAGCCGACCTCCTGGTTGCGGGCGTCCTCGAAGGTCTGGTTCCGGGTCGCCTCGAACGCGGCCTTGCGGTTGGCCTCGTACACCTTGGCGCTGATCCGCGGATCGTCCTTGTCGAACTTGACCTTGCCGTTGGACTTCACCAGTACCGAGACCACGTCGCCGATCCCCGGCCGCCAGAAGTCGATCGCGATCGTCGGTTCCTTCAGGGTGGCCCGGAAGGCCGGGGCACCGTTCTCCGGCCGCACATCGGCGACGAACTCGTACGACGGTGAGGTGCCGTCTCCGGTGTACTTCGGGAGGCTGGCGACGATGGTCGCCTCGGCCTTGTCCCAGTGACTTCCGAACATCTCAGAACCTCGTTCGCTCAGGTCGACACCGTCGGCCCGGGCTCGAGCTCGGCCGTCACCGTACACGCGAAGATCACCGAGCGGAGGCGGAACCCCTGAATAGCTGAACAGGCGATCAGTTCGGCTCGTCCAGGTCCGCACGCTGTACCGCGGCGTCCGGCTCCAGCATCGGGTCGCCCTTCAGCATGGCCTGGTACAGCCGTTGCAGCCGGGCCGAGGGCTCGATGCTCAACGTGTCGAACAGGGCCCGGCGCAGGCTCTGGAAGGCATCAAGCGCTCGCCAGGTGCTGCCGTCTCGGTGCAGCGCCAGCATGTACTGGGCGGACAGTCCCTCGTCCATCGGACGGCGATCGACCAGCGTGCGCAGTTCGCCGAGGAGCGTGCTGTGCCGGCCCAACTGCAGGTCCGCGGCGATCCGCCGGCTGAGGACGTGCCCGTGGGATTCCTCCAGGCCGAGCACCTCGGGCCCGAGCACCCGGCCGACCGGCACGTCCGCCAGGGCCGGGCCTCGCCACAACGCCAGCGCCCGGGAGTACCGGGCGGACGCCGTTCTCGGGTCCCGGGCATCCATCGCGGCGGCGCCCGCGGCGGCATGCTCGGTGAACTCGTCCAGGTCGGAAGGCTCCGGCCCGCCCTTGATCAGGTAGCCGCCGCGACCGGTGATCAGGGTTTCGCTGGCCGGATACCGCTCCGGGTCCCGTCGGCCCGCGGTGATCGCCCGGCGCAGTTGCAGGATGTAGGTCTGCAGGGTGGCCGGGGCGCTGGGCGGCAGGTCATCCCCCCAGAGTTCCTCCATCAACATGCCGGCCGGCACCATTCGATCACGGTAGAGCGCCAGCAGGGCGAGCACCTGTCGCGGCTTGCCTGCTTTAGGAACGACGGAGTGGTTGCCGTCGTCAACCTTCAGCGGTCCGAGCACTCCCACGTGCACCATTCTTGAAAGAGAAACCAAACCGCCCCCGGATGCACTTTGCACCTCACTGATCCAAATGCCCGGAGTCGAACCGGGCAACCTTCCTGGCGGTCGGACGGTATAACCGGCATGACGACATGCTTGATCCTTGAGGAGCGGTGATGGAGGAACTGGCTTCCGGCTGGCCGCCCGGCCCCGCAGAAGCCACCTCCACGCTCGCCGACGCCGGCACCGGCGCAGGCCGGATCTCCTTCGACGGCTTTGTCCTCGGCCGCACCGACCGGCTGCTGCGGACCGCCTATCTGCTGACCCGTGACCATGCGCTGGCCGAGGACCTCTTGCAGACCGCGCTGACCAAGGCCTGGACGGCGTGGCATCGGATCGAGACCGATCCCGAGCCCTACGTCCGGAAGATCCTGGTCAACACGTATGCGACCTGGTGGCGGCGGAAGTGGACGGGGGAGCGACCGACCGAGGTGCTGCCGGAGACGGCCGGTGCGAACGAGATCGAATCGCACGCCGACCGCCGGGACCTCTGGACCGCGTTGGGCCGACTCCCGAGGCGGCAACGGGCCACCATCGTGCTGCGCTACTACGAAGGACTGAGCGAGGCGGAGACCGCCGAGGTGCTCGGCTGCACGGTCGGCACGGTGAAAAGCGCGACCAGTCGCGCCCTGGCCAAGCTGCGGGTCGACCCCGCCCTCAACCCCACCGAGGGAGATCCCCGATGAACCTCACCGACCTCAGCGCTGAACTCGAGACCCAGGCAGCGAGCGCCGCTCCGGTTGCCGGGATGAACCGACTGACCGGCGTCCGGCAGCGGATCCGGACCCGTCGCCGTCGGCAGGTGGCCGGTGCTGCCGGGGTCACGGCCTTCTGCGTCGCCGCGATCGTGCTGGTTCCCGGGCTGTCCGGGCTACGGACGAACCGCAGCGACCCGGCACCACCCACCACAACGCAGCGGTCCAATCCGCTGGTCTTCGCCTCGGCGGTGGCCGGTGACCCCCTGGTCGCCACCGCCGTGGGTGCCCCAGGGCAGCGCGAACTGGTGCTGCGCTTCACGCCGACGGACACCAATCTGGCGATGTCCGGTTTCTGCCGTACCCCCGAAGCGGTTGACGACAAGCCCTCCGGTCTGACCTCAACCGTGACCGTCAACGGCCATCGAGTCTCGTGGGGGGAGTGTTCCGACAGCGTCGCGGCCAACACCACCTCGATGACTCGTGGCGATGTCGGCCGTGAGAACCGCGACGGGTGGGCAAAGTCCGGCGTGATTGCCGGCCGCGAGGTCGTGTTCCGGGTCCGGGTGACGGCAGACAAACCCGGAACCGAGATCCCGGCCGGGATACGCCTCGGTCTCGGGCTCTACGAGCAAAGTGGTCCTCGGGTGACCTCGGACGGGATCACCATCCAAAAGCTGCACGAATCGGCAGGCCACAGCTATCGGTTGGCCGACTACCGCACCGCCAAGCTGACGGCCCAGCAGAAGCGCCTGGCGATGAACGTTCCGGCCGGCCGGAACCCGGTTGAGGTGTTGGTGGGTGTCGGCCAGAGTGCGGCCGAGAGCGCGGCGCGCGGCATGGTCGGGCTGTATGTGGACGGCAAGCGGGGAGGTATGCAGATAGACGGCGGAGGTACCGGGATCGAACCGCTGCGGGACGCCGCCGCGCACACCATTGAGGTCCGACCCGATGCGGGGCTGCGCGGCACCATGGTGATCGCCTACTACGTCCAGATCGACTGAGGCCCAGCCCCAGTCCCAGCTGGCCTAGTCCGCCGAGACCGGAAGAGCCCGCCTGCCGTCGCCCCCACGCGACGGCAGGCGGGCGCCGACTGGCAGGATCGCGGTATGCATCCACGTCGCGTCTGCGTCTTCTGCGGCGCAAGCCCCGGCAACTCGCTGAAGTACGCCAAGGCCGCCCAGGACCTCGGCTCGGCCCTGGCCTCGGCGGACCTCGGGCTGGTCTTCGGGGCCGGTGGGGTGGGGATCATGGGGGCGGTGTCGGACGCCGTCCTGGCCGCCGGTGGCGAGGCGATCGGCGTCATCCCGCAGTCGCTGCGCGATCGTGAGTACGCCCGAAACGACCTGTCCGACCTGCGGATCGTGTCCACGATGCACGAGCGCAAGGCTCTGATGCACCAGCTCTCCGCCGGGTTTGTGGTGCTCCCCGGCGGGCTGGGCACCTTTGAGGAGTTCTTCGAGGTGCTCACCTGGGCCCAGCTCGGCCTGCACCGCAAGCCGATCGTGGTGCTCGACATCGACGGCTACTACCGGCCGCTGATCGAGCTGCTCGACCATGCCGAGTCCAGCGGGTTCATGCGGTCCGCCGACCGCGAGCTGGTGACGGTGGTGGACTCGACGTCCGAGGTACTGGTGACGCTGAACCGGGCCTGGGATGTCGAGGACGGCCGGACGACTTCCGCTCACTGAGGTCAGGGTCGAGCGCCCCGCGCAGGGTGACGATCACACCCGCTGGAGCGCGAGTTCGTCCTCGAGGAACCGTGGCCGGGCCAGCCGCAGGCCGAGTCCGACCATCGGGATCAGCGAGACGATCATCAGGATCAGCGACGGCTGCCAGCTGTCCCCGAGGTCATGCAGCAGGCCGAAGAGCAGCGGGCCGGTCGAGGCCAGCAGGTAGCCGAAACACTGGGTGAAGGCGGACAACGCGATCACCCCGTCCGCGGTCCGGGCCCGCAGCGCGACCAGGGTCAGCACGGTCGGGAAGGTACCGCCACCGAGGCCGATGAAGAACAGCCACACCCAGGCGCCACCGGCCGGCGCGACCAGCAGACCCAGGTACCCGATCAGATAGCAGAGCCCGAAACCCGCCATCAGGTAAGGAATCCGTGACTGCCGGCGGAGCAGCACCGGAATCCCCAGGGACAGCGAGATGGCGATCGCCGGTGCCATCGCCAGCAGGGCGCCCATCGTCACCTCGCTGATCCCGGCGTCCAGCAGCACCTGCCCGAGCCAGCCCAGCACCACGTAGACGTTCGCGGCCTGGACGGCGAAGAACCCCGCCATCGTCCAGGCCAGCCCGCTGCTGCGAAGCGAGCGCAACGGCACCGACGACGTCCGCCGCACCCGCTCGCCGTCGGCTGCCCGGTCGTGGACCTCGGTGTCGTGGACCTCGGTGTCGTGGATCTCGCGATCCGGGAAGCCCCGGGCCACGAACACCCAGGGCAGGACGGCGACCAGGGTCACCCCGGCCCAGACCGCGAGTCCGGTCCGCCAGGTCCCGTCGACCGCGTTCTGCACCGGGATGGTGAGCCCCGAACCGATCGTCGCGCCGAGCGCCAGCACGGTGGCGTACACCGCGGTGATCGTCGTGATCCGCTCCGGGAAGTGCGCCCGAACCAGCCCGGGGAGCAGCACATTTCCGGCCGCCAGCCCGGTCAGCGTCAGCAGGGTGCCGGCGAACAGGGCCACCGAACCCAGCGCGCCGCCGTCGCCGCCGACCCGCAGCGCCTGTCCCAGCACCGCGGCGACGAGGGCGAGCACCACCATCCGATGGGTGCCGACCCGCGCTGCTGCCGCCGGGGTGACGATGCCCGCGCCGGCGAAGACCAGCGTCGGCAGGGCGTTGAGCAATCCGGCGGCGGTTGCGGACAGCCCGAGGTCGAGCCGGATCTGCGGCAGCAGCACCCCGAGCGCGTTGACCGAGAGCCGCAGGTTGAGCGCGAGCAGCAGGATCGCCGCCACCAGCAGCACGGCCGACCGGCCGCGCGCGGCCGAGCGGGAGGGGGCCGTCAACCGCTGAGCGCGGCGCGGCCGCCGATCAGCGCCACAGCGGCTCGCTCGGTGAACGTCAGGGCAAGCTCGATGGCGTCGTCCGCCGGACCGAACGCGCCGAGGTGCAGCATCGCGGCGTGGCCGTGCGCCGTGCAGACGACCGCCAGGCCGAGCGCCTTCGCGGCGGCCGGATCGTCGTTCGACAGGGCCAGTGCCGCCGATTCGAAGGCTTCCTTGACCGGGAGGAGGGCCCGCTCCAGCTCCGGGTGGCCGAGGCGGTCCAGCCCGGTGCTGAAGATCGTTTCGAAGGCGGCGCGCTGCTCGGCCGCGAACCGCAGGTAGCCGCGAGCAGCGGCGGCCAGCCGTTCGGTCGGCGTCTCGGCTCGGGCGATCTCCGTTCCGAGCGTGGCCACCAGCACCTGGCAGGCTCGGACCCCGGCGGCGACCAGCAGTTCGTCCCGGTCCTTGAAGTGTCGGTACGGAGCGCTGGCCGCAACCCCCAGTCGCGGGCTCGCCTCGGCCAGCGAGAACGCCTGGGTGCCGTGCTCGGCGATCATCTGCACAGCGGTGTCGATCAGCGCTTCGCGCAGGTCGCCATGGTGGTAGCGATTCCGCTGGGCGGACTTGGCAGCTCGGCGCACGTCATCAGGCTAGCCGCCGACCTGGGGGTGGGAAGGGCCGCTTCGGCCGGCGGATTTGCGTGGCGGGCACACCCGACGTGGTCAGGGCTGCGCGTTTCCCGTTAGTCAGGGCTGCGCGTTTCCCGGCGGTGGACGGCGTCCGCAAGGCACGATGGGTGATGTGCTCCTGCTGATGCCCGGTGATCCCCTGCACCCCCGTCGCGTTGATCCGCATTTTGAGCCGGAGGCCGCGGCCGCCCGGGAAGCCGGCCACCGGGTCGCCGTTGTGGATCATGACGGGTTGGAGGCTCCGGGTGGCGCGGTTGCCGCCGTGGCCGGCGTGCCGACCGCGGGCAGCGTTGTGGCCGGCGTTCCGGAGAGTCGAAAAGCGCACTCGGACAAGGACTTGGGCTCCAGTGAACGCTCGAACGAACGCTGGAACCCGGATCAGGACGGGCCCGCCGTCTACCGAGGGTGGATGCTGCGCACCGAGCGGTACGCGGATTTCGCCACCGCGCTGGCCGCCCGCGGCGTGGTCCTGCACACCTCGCCGGGGGAGTACCGTCGGGCGCACGAATTGCCGGGCTGGTACCCGGCGCTGTCCGGACTGACTCCGCCCTCGGTCTGGACGTCCGGTTCGGACCGGGCGGACTTCGACCGGTGCCGCCGGGAACTGGGGTCCGGACCAGTGGTGCTGCGGGACTACACCAAATCGATGAAGCACTACTGGGACGAGGCCGCCTTCATCCCGGAGATCGCCGCCGCGGATGCCGCCTGGCGGGTGGCCGCCCGGTTCCTGGAGTTGCGGGACGACGCTTTTGTCGGCGGATTTGTGTTGCGCCGGTATGAGGACTTCGACGCCGCCGAGACCCGCACCTGGTGGGTGGACGGCCGCTGCGTGCTGATCGGCGCGCACCCGGACGCCCCCGACCAGTCACCGCCCGATGATCTTGACCTGAGCCCGGTGGCAACCGTGATGGCCGAGCTGAGACTGCCATTTGTCACCGTCGATCTGGCGCATCGCACCGACGGGACCTGGCGGGTGGTTGAGCTCGGCGACGGACAGGTCAGCGATCGGCCGACCACCCTCGAAGCCGGCGCGCTGATCGCCGCCATCGCTTCGCCGGCCTCGGTGTCGGTCCCGGCCGCCGACTGATGTCCAGTCGCTCCACCAGCCAGTCGATCAACCAGCCAGTCGCTCAACCAGGTGCTCCACCGGCAGGGTCAGCGGAGATCGCCCACCGCATCGATGATCTGCTGGGCGCGCTCGAGCAGTTCGGCCGTGCTGGTGGTGGTCTGCTGGAGGTCGACCATCAGCTCATCGGCGCCGGCCTCGGCGACCGCCCGGACGTAGCCCGCGAACTGCTCGAGAGTGCCCTGTCGGGGCACGGTTTCGGCGGGCGCCGGGGTGTCCGTGAAGACCGGGTTGGTACGGATCGTCAACCGCAACGCGGTCGAGTCCCGGCCGGCGGCGTCGGCCGCCTCGCAGACGACCTTCCAGATGCCGGTCAGCATCGGCATCGGCAGCGACGCCCAGCCAGCCGTCGGCGCGACGGCCGATCCGCTTCAGACCGGCCGGGGTGAAGCCGGCGAGCAGGATCGGCGGCCGGGGTCGCTGGGCCGGTTTGGCTCCGATCGTCCCGGCCGGAACCGTCCACAGCGCTCCGGCGTACTGGACAACGGCCTCGTCTGCCCACACCGCTTCCAGGATGTCGAGTGTCTCCTCCAGTCGAGCGCCCCGACCGGCCCACGGGATACCGGCGGCCTGGTACTCGTCACTGGACCAGCCCAGGCCCAGGCCGACGTCCAGTCGCCCGCCGCTGAACCGGTCCAGGGTGGCCAGGCTGCGAGCGAGCACAATCGGCGGCGTCCAGAGCGCGTTCAGCGTGCTGCTGCCCAGCCGGACCCGCTCGGTGACCCCGGCGGCGACGGTGAGAATGACCAGCGGGTCGAGAAAGGCCCGGTACCCCGGCGGAATCGACCCGTCACCACCGGGATACCGATCGCGAGGATGCTCGGGGACCATCAGCCGGTCACCGACCCAGAGGCTGGTGTACCCCATCGTCTCGGCCGCGCGAGCGACGTCGATCGCCTGCCGGGGGTCGGTGAACGATCCGTACTGCGGAAGGGCGAGGCCCAGCTTCATCCCGACGTCCCGTCTGCGATCAGCTGTCGACGGCGCTGAAGCCGGACATCCAGGCGGTCAGCGCGACGTCGAGGTACTCGATCAGATCGACGTCCTGGCGCTTCACCCACTGGTCGAACGCAGCCCGGCAGACCCCCAGCGCGCTGAACCCGATGGCCTGGGGAATCAGGTCGTCCGGCTGCTGGCCCAGGCGCCGGGCGGCGAACTCGGCCAGGGCCCCGGCCCAGCCGTCGTAGTGCACGGTGGCGCTGGCGCCGATCGCCGGAACGGTGCTGATCACATGCATCCGGGCGCGGAGCTCGGCGACATCCTCAACGCCGTAGTGGTTGGCCCGGAGCACGGCTTGCCGGATCGCCTGGGTCATCGGCTGCTCGGCCGGTGTCTCCCGGAGCAGCCGGTGCAGGGTCTCCACCTCGTGGTCGAACTCCGACCAGAGCACCGCAGCCTTGCTGTCGAAGTAGCGGAAGAACGTCCGGCGGCTCACCCCCGCGCGCTCGCTGATCTGCTCCACCGTGGTGTTGTCGAAGCCCTGCTCGGTGAACAACTGCAGGGCGATCCGTTCCAGGACCCGCCGGCTGGTCGCCCGTGGACGGCCGCTGCGGGCCTCCTCCGTGACGTCACCGGTGGCAGCAGTCAGCGGTGCGGAGTCGCTGGACGATGTCGCCACGTGCTCCCTTTCCGAGTCCTGCAGGGCCGATGCCTGGACCCTAACTGGCAATCCGGCTCGTGACAGCCCGCCATGCGGTGGTCGGAAGGGATAAATCGGTCCGGTCGCACCGGGTCGGATCAATGCCGGAAAAGGGCAGACCGAAGATGCCTTGACTCTTACGGCACGCAGTGTCATAAACTGCGAAGCACGCACCTTCCGACGACTGAGAGGTCGATCAGATGAGCATCGACAGCACCGTCACCGCCCCCCAGGACGCCTCCCAGGATCAGGTCATCGACCAGGCTGTCGATCAGGTCGTCGACAATCCGGCCGCGGCCGACATCGAGGAGCTGCTGGTCGAGGAGGTCTCGATCGACGGCATGTGCGGCGTCTACTGACGGCCGGTCGGCCGTGACTACTGCCGCGCGGATGTCGGTGCCACCGGCACCGGCGACCGAGTTCGATCTGGACGCCGCCTGGATGCTGCACCCCAGCGTCTCGGTCCGCCCGGAGCCCTTCGGTGCCCTGCTGTACCACTTCGGAAACCGGCGACTGTCGTTCCTGAAGACCCGCCAATTGCTGGACGTCGTGCAGGGCCTGGACGCCGCGCCGGATGCCCGGACCGCCTGCCTGGACGCCGGGGTTGCCCCCGCTCAGCTGCCGGTCCTGGCCAGGGCACTGGCCTCGCTCGCCGCGGGCGACACCATTCGCCGTCGCCCTGCTCCCGTGGAGGAATCCGGATGACCGTCACCGTCGAACCGACGAGCACCGCAGCGACCAGGGCTGGAACGGCCACAGGGCAACAGGTACCAGCCGCGTTCGTCGCGAAGCCGGTCAAGCTGGTCGACCAGTTCGCCCTCGGGCTGGATGCTCCGATCTGCCTCACCTGGGAACTCACCTATGCCTGCAACCTGGCCTGCGTGCACTGCCTGTCCAGTTCCGGCCGCCGCGATCCGCGCGAGCTGAGCACCGCCGAGGCCGAGGCGGTGATCGACGAGCTGGAGCGCATGCAGGTCTTCTACGTGAACATCGGCGGCGGCGAGCCGACCGTGCGCCCGGACTTCTGGCACCTGGTCGACTACGCCACCGAGCACCATGTCGGGGTCAAGTTCTCCACCAACGGCGTCCGGATCGATGACGTGGTGGCGAAGCGACTGGCATCGTCCGACTACGTGGACGTCCAGATCTCGCTGGACGGCGCGACCGCGGCGGTGAACGACAATATCCGCGGCGCAGGCAGTTACGACACCGCGCTGCGGGCGATGCAGCATCTCTACGAGGCCGGCTTCACCGGTTTCAAGATCTCGGTGGTCGTGACCCGGGAGAACGTCGACCAGTTGGACGAGTTCAAGGCGATCGCGGACCGGTACCGGGCCCAGCTGCGGCTGACCCGGCTGCGCCCATCCGGCCGGGGCGCCGACGTCTGGGACGAGTTGCACCTGCTGGCCCCGCAGCAGAAGCAGCTCTACGACTGGCTGGTGGCGAACGGCGACCAGGTGCTCACCGGCGACTCGTTCTTCCACCTGGCTGCCTTCGGCGAAGCACTGCCGGGGCTCAACCTGTGCGGCGCGGGTCGGGTGGTCTGCCTGATCGACCCGGTCGGCGATGTCTACGCCTGCCCGTTCGCCATTCATGACTCGTTCAAGGCCGGAAGTGTCCGCGAGCCGGGCGGTTTCCAGGGCGTCTGGCGAGACTCGGCGCTGTTCGCCGAGCTGCGGGAGCCGCAGAGCGGCGGCGCCTGCTCGTCCTGCCACTTCTTCGACTCCTGCCGGGGTGGCTGCATGGCGGCCAAGTTCTTCACCGGTCTGCCGCTCGACGGCCCGGACCCGGAATGCGTGCGCGGTTTCGGCGAGCAGGCGCTGGCCGAGGTGAACGGCCCGACCCCGAAGCCCTCGCTGGACCACTCGCACAAGAACCCGCTGCGCAGTCAGCTGGGGCAGGCAGAGCGTGGCGGCTCGACCCGCAAACCGGTGCCGATCACGCTCGGCGTGCGGCCGCTGAACGGCGCGATCTCGGCCCCGCCGGTGCGCGGCTGCGACGAGAACCCGTTGACCGGCTTCTCACCGACCGGCCCTGTGATCCAGTAGCGCTGACATGAGAACCCTGCAGAAGCGTTGGCATCTCGCCTCTTTCACGCAGCTGTGCGCCCTACCCCCGCCCGCCTGACGTCCACTCACCGCCTGAGGCTCGGCCAGCGTTGAACGCCGAGTCCGCCTTCGGCGCGCTCATAAGGTACCTAGTTCAACACTCAAGGATGAGGTAAGGAATCATGGCAGGACGAGTAGCGGGCAAGATTGCCCTGGTCACCGGCGCGGCTCGGGGGCAGGGCCGAGCGCACGCGATCCGGCTGGCGCAGGAGGGCGCGGACATCATCGCGATCGACATCTGCGCCCCGATCGCCAACGTGCAGTATGCGGCGGCGACGAAGGAAGACCTCGACGAAACCATCCGTCTGGTCGAAGCTCTCGACCGACGGATCGTGGCCGCCATCGTGGACACTCGAGATGCCGAGGCGCTGAAGGCGGCCGTCGACGACGGCGTCGCGCAGTTGGGCAAGCTCGACATCATCGTCGGGAACGCCGGAATCTGCATCGTGGCTCCGTGGGATCAGGTCACCCCGGAGATCTTCAAGGACACCCTGGACGTCAACGTGACCGGCACCTGGAACACCGTGATGGCGGGTGCGCCGCACCTGGTTGCGGGCGGCGGTGGTTCGATCATCCTGACCAGTTCGGCGGCCGGCCTGGTGGGTCTGCCGTTCCTGGTGCCGTACGTCGCCAGCAAGCACGCCGTCACCGGGATGACCCGGGCCTTCGCCGCCGAGCTGGCCAAGGACAACATTCGGGTGAACAGCCTGCACCCGACCGGCGTTCGCACCCCGATGGGCGAGGGCGGCGCCACCGACGCCTTCGGTCCGGCACTCGAGGCCAACCCCCGAGTGGGCGCGATGCTGACCAACCTTTTGCCGATCGAGGCAACCGAGCCAGAGGACCAGGCCAATGCCGTGCTGTTCCTCGCCTCGGACGAATCCCGGTACGTCACCGCGCTGGCGATGACCGTGGACGCCGGAAACACTCAACTCTGAACGTCGGTCACAAAAATCAAGTGAAGGAGCTTGAGATGGCAGGACGGGTAGCAGGAAAGGTCGCACTGATCACCGGCGCGGCCCGGGGCCAGGGGCGCAGTCACGCGATCCGGCTGGCCGAGGAGGGCGCGGACATCATCGCGGTGGACATCGCCGAGTCGATCCCGAGCGTCACCCGGTTCTATCCCGGCGCAACCGAGGAGGACCTGGAAATGACGGTGAAGGCGGTCGAGGCGCTGGACCGTCGGATCGTCGCCCGCAAGGCCGATGTGCGCGATTACGCAGCGCTCAAGGCGGCCGTGGACGAGGGCGTCGCCGAACTCGGCCGGCTCGACATCGTCTCGGCCAACGCCGGGATCTTCATTCACAGTGACAAAACACAGGACGTGACCGAGTCCGATTGGGACGACGTGCTGGACATCAACCTCAAGGGCGTCTGGCTCACCACCAAGGCGGCCGTCCCGATCATGATCGAGCAGGGCACCGGCGGCTCGATCATCCTCACCAGCTCGACCGCCGGGCTGAAGGGTTTCGCGAACGTCGCGCCCTACACCGCAAGCAAGCACGCGGTTCTCGGCCTGGCCCGGACGCTGTCGAACGAGCTGGCCGAGCACTCGATCCGGGTGAACACGATCCACCCGACCGGGGTTGCGACCCAGATGGTCCTGAACGAGGCCACGTTCAGGCTGTTCCTGCCCGATGTCGAGCACCCGACGCAGGGGCAGGCGGCGGAGGTCTTCCAGAGCACCAACGCGCTGCCGGTGCCGTGGGTGGAGCCGGTGGACATCAGCAATGCGCTGCTGTTCCTGGCGTCCGACGAGGCCCGCTACATCACCGGCACCGAGCTCAAGGTCGACGCCGGCTTCACCACCAAGTAGAGACACCAATCGGGGCGGCAATCACACAACAGGCAAGGAGCTTGACAATGGCAGGACGAGTAGCAGGGAAGGTCGCCTTCATCACCGGGGCGGCCCGGGGCCAGGGCCGCAGTCACGCGATCCGGCTGGCCCAGGAAGGCGCCGACATCATCGCGATCGACCTGTGCGAGTCGGTGCCCGGAGTCCCGTACCCGGGGGCCACTTCGGCGGACCTCGCGCAGACGGTCAAGGAGGTCGAGGCCCTGGATCGGCGAATCATCGCCACCCAGGCCGACGTCCGGGACTACGACGCGGTGAAACGGGCGGTGGACGAGGGAGTGGCCCAGCTCGGCCGGCTGGACATCGTCTCCGCCAACGCCGGTATCTCCGGGCCGATGCTGCCGGCCGAGGATCTCGACGCGGTCGCCTGGCAGACGATGATCGACATCAACCTGACCGGCGTCTTCAACACCGCCAAGGCGGCGATCGGGCCGATCAAAGCCGGTGGCCGCGGCGGCAGCATCGTGCTCACCAGTTCCGAGGCCGGGCTCAAGCCGTATGCGAACGTCGCGCACTACGTCTCGGCCAAGCACGGGGTGGTCGGGCTGATGCGCAACCTGGCTGTCGAGCTGGCGCCGTTCTCCATCCGGGTCAACAGCCTGCACCCAACCCAGGTCGACACTCCGATGATCATGAATGCGGCGACGTACAAGCTGTTCCTGCCGGACGTCGAGAATCCCACCCGGGAAGACTTCGCTCCGGCCTCGCAGGCGATGAATGCGCTGCCGATCCCGTGGGTGGAGGCGGTGGATATCAGCAACGCGCTGCTGTTCCTGTCCTCCGACGAGGCCCGCTACATCACCGGGGTCACCCTGCCGGTGGATGCCGGATGCTTCCTGCTGTGACCTCTGAAACTGAGGTGATTTCTGAAAGCCCACAGGACATCTCGGAGAGCATGATGACCGACGTCGTCGCCACCCGTACCCGGGTGGCGACGCATCTGGTCGGCCGAGAGCACGAGCTTGAGCTGGTGCTGTCGGCGATCGCGGCGGGCCGGGACATCGTCCTGGAAGGCCCGCCCGGGACCGGCAAGACGACGATGCTCCGGGCGATCGCCGACGAGTGGGGCATCCCGCTGCTGTTCGTCGAGGGCAACGCCGATCTCACCCCGGCGAAGCTGGTTGGGCATCACAACCCGGCGCGGGTGCTGAAGGAGGACTACACCAGCGAGAACTTCGTCCCCGGCCCGCTGCTGACGGCAATGCAGAGCGGCGGCTTCCTCTACCTGGAGGAGTTCAACCGGGCTCCGGACGACACGTTGAACACGCTGCTCGCCGCGCTGGCGGAACGGCGGATCTCGGTGCCCCGAGTCGGAGTGATCGAGGCGGCGCCGTCGTTCCGGCTGATCGCCTCGATGAACCCGTACGACAACGTCGGCACCACCCGGCTGTCGACGTCCATCTCCGACCGGCTCTGCCGGCTGTCGATCGACTACCAGGGCGAGGGCGCCGAGATCGGCATCACGCAGCTGCGCACCGAGGACGGCGGCTCGCTCGGCAACCGGTTGATCGCCGACGCGGTGTGGGTCACCCGGGCCACCCGCTCACACCCGGACCTGCGCCAGGGCAGCAGCGTCCGCGGCGCCATCGACCTCGTGCTGGTGGCCAACCAGCTCGCGCTGCTGCGGAAGATCACCGAGGCCGGCGACTCCGGCACCCGGCTGGACCCGACCGGGCCGTACCCGCAGCTCGTGCTGGACGCCATGACCGTGGCCCTGTCCGGGCGGATCCACCTCGACGAGTCGGTCGACACCACCCCGGAGCGGGTGCTGCGGGAGATCTGGGAGGACCGGTTTGTACTGAATCCGGCGGCGGCCACCCCGGGTTGAAGAGCCGTAAACGCCGACTCGCCGCTGACTCGGCCAGGGCAGCAGCCCAGGGTCAGCCGGACGACGAAGCCGTTGCGGCGCAAGCCGAAAGAGCTCGACGAGGAACCGATGGTGTTCAGCGTGTCCTCGTCCGGAGCCGGAACCGTCCTGCAGTCGCTCGGCCGCGGGCCGCGGGCGGGCGGTGCCGCGGCGAAGGCCAAGGGCTCGGGGCTGCCCGGGGACACCGACGAGGCCGCCGAACGGGTGAGCCTGGACGCCGAGGACAAGCCGGTGGATGTCGCCGCCCGGGCCCGCGCCCGGCAGATCGCCGCCCGGCTCTCGCTGCGCCGACCGGTCCGCGGTGCCACTGCCCGCCGGGGGAGCGGTGAGCTGGTCAGCGTCCGTTATCGGGGCGGTGCCGACGACATCGACCTGGACCGCACCCTGGATGTGCTGGCCGAGAAGCCGTTTCCGGAGGACGAGGACATCATCGTCCGGGAGCGAGTGCGGACCCGCCGGTCCGTCGTCCTGATTGTTGACGTCTCCGGTTCGATGAAGGGCGAGCGGGTGCAGACCGCGGCCGCCACCGTCGGCGCCATCGCCGGTGAGCTGCGGACGGACGCCCTGGCGCTGATCGCCTTCTGGTCCGACGCAGCGGTGTTGCTGCCGCTTGGCGCGCCCTTCGAGCCGCTGCGACTGCTGGATCAGTTGCTCCGGATTCCGGCGCAGGGTCTGACGAATGTCGGGTTTCCGTTGCAGCTCGCGGCGCAGGAGCTGAGCCGGCGGCCGAGCCTGGATGCCCGGGTGCTGTTGCTGTCGGACTGCGTGCACAATGCCGGTCCGGATCCGCGCGGCCCGGCGTCCCGGCTGCCCCGATTGGACGTCTTGCTGGATGCCTCCGGCGAGAAGGACGTCGATCTCGGCCGGGACCTGGCGCACGCCGGGCGCGGCAGAATGTTCGAGGTCCGCACGCATCGCGAGGTGGCGCCCGCGCTGACCCGTATCTTCGGGTCATGAGCCAGCCCGGCCGTGATCCTGCCCAAGGTGACATGAACGGCCTGGAACTGGCCGCCATGACCAGTCCGCAGATCCGCGCGCACGCGGCTGCGGACGGCGTGCTGGTGATCCCGATCGGCTCCACCGAGCAGCACGGCCCGCATCTCCCGCTGGGCACCGACGCCGACGTGGCGCTGGCCGTCAGCCGGCGGCTGGCCGCGCGAATACCGACCACGGTGGTGGCGCCGGTGATCTCCTACGGGTCCAGCGGCGAGCACGCGGGTTTCGCCGGCACCCTGTCGATCGGGCAGGACGCGATCGAGCTCGTGCTGCTGGAGCTGGGCCGTTCGGCCGCCGCGACCTACCGGCGGATCGTGTTCGTCTCCGCGCACGGCGGCAACGCCGTGCCTGCCGTCCGCGCGGTCACCCGGCTGCGCCGCGAGTCCCGCGACGTGCTGCTCTGGATGCCGTCCTGGGACGGCGACGCGCACGCCGGCCGAACCGAGACCGCGCTGCAACTCGCCCTGCACCCCGAGCGCGTCCTGCGAGACCGGATGGAACCCGGAAACACGACCCCGATCAAGGAATTGCTGCCGCAGCTCAGGGCCGGCGGCGTACGCGCAGTCAGCCCCAACGGCGTGCTCGGCGACCCCACCGGCGCCACCGCCGACGAGGGCGCCACGCTGCTCACAACGCTGACCGATGACCTGGAGGCCAAGGTCCGCGCGTGGCTCCCACCCCACGGCCCCCTCGGCACCGGTCCTGCGGCCTGATCTCGCGCTGGCTTACCGAGCGCCCCGCCACCCGACTCGGTGTAAGTGTCAGGAAAGCGGTTGCCCTGGCGCTTTTGAGGAGTTACACCGAGCCGGGTGGCGGCGGTCCCGCTGTCGACGGGAGGGCTCTGCGGTTCAGGCGCCGACCGTGCGGGTGAAACCGGGCGGGACGATGACGTCGTCCGCGGTCAGGTCGTGGACCGACGAGTGGCCGAGACCCAGTACCGCGGAATCGATTCCGCCGCGGAGGATGTCCAGCACGTTCTCCACGCCGGCCTGGCCGTTGGCGGCGAGACCCCACAGGTAGGCACGGCCGATCATCACCGCGTCGGCACCGAGCGCGAGCGCCTTGACCACGTCGCCGCCGCGCCGGATGCCGCCGTCCAGCACCACCTGGACGTCGTCGCCGACGGCTGCGGCCACCGAGGGCAGCATCCGGATCGTCGCCGGGGTGCCGTCCAGGTTGTTGCCGCCGTGATTGGAGACCGAGATCGCGGTGACGCCGGCCTGCACCGCGCGCCTCGCGTCGTCCACCCGGGTGATGCCCTTGAGCATGAACGGCCCGCCCCACTGCTCGCGCAGCCAGGCAACGTCCTCCCAGGTGGGCAGCGGGGTCTGCATCCACTGGTAATAGGCCCCGAAGAAGGTCGGCGCCTCGCCGCCGGGCGGGGTCAGGTTCGGCGTTTTCAGATCCGGGACCTTGCCGGTCTTGGCGTAGCTCAGCAGCCACTTCGGCCGGATCAGCACCTCGGGGGCGAACGTGACCGCCGTCTTCAGGTCGACCTTGTCCGGAATGCTCGGGCTGCCCCAGTCCCGGCCGTTGGAGAACGACCAGTCCAGCGTCATGATCAAGCCGACCGCACCGGCTGCCCGGGCCCGTTCCATCCGCTGCACCAGGACCTCGCGGGAACCGACCCAGTACATCTGGAAGAACGTCTGCGAGTTGACCGCGGCGACGTCCTCGATCGAGCGGCTGGCGAACGAGCTGAGCGCCATCGTGATGCCGCGGGCGGCGGCGGCGCGGGCGACCGCGACCTCACCCTCGGGGTGCACGGCCTGGACGCCGGTGGGGGAGATCATCACCGGCATCGACAGTGGCTGGCCCATGATCGTCGTGTCCAGGCTGCGCTTCTGCGACAGTCCGGCGACGTGCGGGGCGAAGCCCAGTTCGCTGAAGGCCGCGGTGTTGTCGTCCGTGGTCAGGCCGCGCTCGGACCCGGCGACCAGGGCCGCGTACACCGACTTCGGCAGCCGCTTCTTCGCCCGGCGTTGCGCCTCGGCAACGGTTTCGAACCAACTGTTGGCCATGGCTCTCCTCCTCGCAGTGCGCGGCGCGCTTTCCTCTGCCCAGTATATTGGCACGTAGTGTCAATATACTGCTACCCGTTCAATTCGGTACCAGCCGTGACGTAGGGCAGGTCATATTCGCGGGTCGGGTTCGGGTGGTAGGAGGAGCAACAGTGCCTGCTCGAGCGCCTCGAAAAGGTCATCCTCGGGGTGCGCGATCCAGTACTCGTGTGCCGTCAGGGCGCCGGCCAGAACGGCGTGACCGACGGCGAGCGGGAACAGGCCGTCGCCCGGTTGCCCATAACGCGTCGCAGTGAACTCGGCGGCGATCCCGCGCCACTCGGTGAACCGGGTCGAGGCCAGCGCCTGCACGGCCGGCACGGTGAAGATCAGCTGGGCTCGGTGCAGCGCCCATTCGCGCTGGTCCGGCGGGAACTGCAGGGCGGCCAGGACGGCGCTGATCACCACGCCCGGGTACGGCTCGCTGGTCGGTGCGGCCGCGAGGTGTTCCCGGAGTCGGGCGAACTCGGCCGCCGACTCCACCCAGAGCACGTCCGCCTTGGTCGCGAAGTAGCGGAAAAAGGTGCGTCGGCTGACCCCGACCGCGGACGCGATGTCGTCAACGCTGGTCTGTTCGAAGCCCTTGGCCAAGAACAGTCGCTGTGCCGCCTCCGCCAGTTGGTGCGCACTGGTGATCGCCGGCCGCCCGCCCAGATTGCGGCTCTGGTCCGATTTGTCGATCGAGTCACTCATGGACCCAATGCTCCACCACGGCGACACCGTCGGTATCCAGGCGGCCCGGAATTGAGCCCTAGAGTCGCTGGCATGACGGCACGGTTCGACTCGGTCGCCGACGCGCAGCGGCTGGCCCAGCGGCGGCTTCCGTCGTCGGTGTACCGGGCACTGCTCGCCGGTTCCGAGCACGGGGTGTCGTACCGCGACAACACGGCGGCTTTCGCCGAACTGGGATTCGCCCGGCGAGTGCTCGGCGAGTCATCCAGCATCGAGCTGTCCACCACCGTGCTGGGGCAGCCGATCGCGCTGCCGGTGGTGATGTCGCCGACCGGAGTGCAGGCGGTACATCCGGACGGCGAGCTGGCGGTGGCTCGGGCCGCCGCCCGCCGGGGGACGGCGCTCGGCCTCAGCTCGTTGGCCAGCCAACCCATCGAAGCGGTCGTCGCCGCGAACCCGCAGACGTTCTTCCAAATGTGCTGGTCCGGCAGCAAGGACTCGATGCTGCACACCATCGAACGAGCCCGCTCGGCCGGTGCGGTCGGCCTGATCGTCACCCTGGACTGGTGCTTCTCCCAGGGCCGGGACTGGGGCAGCCCGGCCATCCCGGACCAGGTGGACCTGCGAGCCATGCTGCGTTTCGCCCCCGAGGTGCTGCGGCGCCCCGGCTGGTTGCTGCGCTACCTCGGCAGCGGCCGACTGCCCGACCTGACCGTCCCCAACCTTGCCGAGCCGGGTGCGCAAGCGCCGACCTTCTTCGCCGCCTACCGGGCCTGGCAGCAGACCCCACCCCCGAGTTGGGACGACGTCCGCTGGCTGGGCGAGCAGTGGGGTGGACCGCTCCTGCTCAAGGGGATCTGCCGGGTCGACGACGCGCGGCAGGCGGTGCAGACCGGAGCCACCGCGATCTCGGTGTCCAATCACGGCGGCAACAACCTGGACGGTACTCCCGCCCCGATCCGGGCGCTGCCGGCCGTTGTTGACGCGGTCGGGGACCAGATCGAGGTCCTCCTGGACGGCGGCATCCGGCGCGGTAGTGACGTGGTCGCGGCGCTGGCGCTCGGGGCCCGGGCCGTCCTGATCGGCAGGGCCTACCTGTGGGGGCTGGCGGCCGGCGGCCAACCCGGGGTGGAGAACGTCCTGGACATCCTGCGTTCCGGAATCGAGTCGACGTTGGCCGAGCTCGGTCACACCTCGATCCACGACCTGACCCGGGACGACCTCCTGGTTCCGGACGGATTCACCCGGCCGCTCGGCGTCCGCTGACGCCCTGACGGCCGAGCGTTACTGCCCCTGGACGACGAAGTCCTTGGTGTCGGTTCCGCCGCCGCCGTCATCAATACCAAGGGTGACCGAAAGCCGGTACCGGCCGGATTCCGGCAGGTCGAGGGTGGTGGTCCACTCGCCCCGCAGGCCCACGCCGAGCTCGGCACCGGACGGCGCGGTGGGCGTGATCTCGCCCGTGCCAACGGTTTTCCCACCGAGCTCCAGGGTCCAGTGCAGCGGAGGCGTCGCGCCGGTGGACTGGCCGTGAACGGTGAGCCGGCCGATCGGGACGGTGGCGTCCTGGCCGAGCGAGTCGATCCAGACCAGGGCGCGCGGATCCTTGTTGTCACCCGGTTGGCTGCCGCGTCGGAACGGCTGGGCCAGGTTGATCGAGCCGAAGCGGTTCGGCGTCGCTCCCTCGGTGCTGATCCGAACCCGGACCGGCCCGGTGGTCCCGCTCGGAGCGGCAGCCGCCGTCGCCGTCCAGATCAGCTGCTGCAGCGCGGCCGCGTCGACGTCCTTCTGCTCGATCACCTTGCCCTCGTTCAGCAGCGGTTCGGCGAGGGTGATCCCGTCGGCGGCGACCCGGTTCAGCACGATCGTGATCAGATCGGCCTCGACCGTGGTCTTCGCCGCCGCCCCGGCCGGCCACAGCGTCTGATAGTCCGGGTCGCTGGGGCGCTCGGACATCGCCAGGGTGATCGCCGCCTGCACCCGCTGCGAGATCGAGCCGGAACCGCCGTCCGTGATCGGATGGAACTCCCGGAAAAGCTGGTCGAGCTGCCACGTCCGGCCGTTGTAGTAGACCGGCAGGCCTGGTGCGCCCGCCGTCGGGGACGACTGCGCGCTCGAGGTCGGTCCGGTCGACGGTGTGGGCGAAGCGGTGCCGATCGCGATCGCGTGCTTGTTCTTGTCGGGCAGGCTCAGCGCGGTGGCGACCCCGCCGATCACCAGCACCCCGGCAGCGGCCGACACCAGTCCGGTCTGCCACCGCCGCCGCCGGGCCGAGATCGCGGCCCGCTCGCGCGCCGCGATCTCGGCCCGGATCCGGCGCAGCCCGTCTCGTCCCGGCAGCACCTCGTCGGCTTCCCGGGTCAGCGCCCCGCGCAGCGTGCGGACCAGCGGGTCGTCCTCGGACGGCGGCCACAGGCCGGTCGGGTCGTTGATCATGCCGTCCCCTCCAGTTCGGTGGACAGCGCCGCTCGCAGCGCGGCCAGCCCGCGATGCGCGTGGCTCTTGACCGCGCCGCGGCTGACTCCCAGCGTGGCGGCGATCTCGTGCTCGGACAGGTCCCCGTAGTAGCGCAGCACCAGCACCTCCTGCTGTCGTCGAGAGAGGGTGCGCAGGGCGGCCAGAACTCGGGCGTCCTCCGTGGACCGGATCGCGTGCTCCTCGGGCCCGGCGGGCAGCGCGGCGCCGGGCTCGAAATGGCGCTCCACAACACTGCGATGCCGCAGCGCCGACCGGGCCCCGTTGACCACGCTGGTGCGCAGATATCCGTGTGCCGCGGCCGGTTCCTGGAGCCGATGCCAGCGCCCGTGCAGGCCGACAAACGCCTCCTGGACGATCTCCTCGGCCACCGAGGCGTCTCGGGTGAGCAGGGTCGCGAGCCGGACCATGGCCGGCCAGTGCACGGCATAGAGGGCGGTCACCGCAACGTCGGCGGTCCAGGTGGCGGGATCGTCGGGAATCGTCCCGAGATCGGGCATGGACGTCTCCCTCCATCGGGAATCCGCCGCAGTGCTCATACCCGTTCACACGCGCTGCCGGCCGATCAGGTTTACAGCGTCCCACGTAAACCGTTATTCGGACCTTGACGTCTAAACAGGTACCGGGATGCCACGGGGCGTTCCATGATCCCAACGGAGTGATCAGCGATGAAGATGCATACCTACCTGGGGGCCGCGGCAATCAGCCTGGCGGCGATCGCGGCGACGGTGCTGCCGAGTCAGGCGACCCCGTCGGCGAGCCGTGCCAGCGCCAGCACCGCGGCGGCGTGCGCCGTGACCTGGGGGTCACTGCCCAAGGCGGACCAGGTGCCGGTGGATGCCAGCACCCTGTTCAACGTCCGCGCCGGTCGGCATGAGTGCTACGACCGGCTGGTCCTGGACGGCTCCTCGTTCGTCCGGGTGGAGTACGTCGACCAGGTCCGGGCCGACGGTTCCGGTGCGGTGGTGCCGTTGCGCGGCGGCGCCCGGCTGCAGCTCATCACCAACTCGGCCGGTGGCTACGAGAACGAGAACCCGGCCTACGAGCCCGCCAATCCGAAGGAACTCGTCAACGTCACCGGGTGGCAGACGTTCCGCCAGGTCGCCTGGGCCGGGGACTTCGAGGGGCAGTCAACCATCGGCCTCGGGGTGCGGGCTCGGCTGCCGTTCCGGGTCTTCGTCCTGCCCGCGGTCAACGGACCCGCGCGAGCGGTCATCGACGTGGCGCACCAGTGGTAGGCCCCACCCGGCGGTAATCCTTGGTGCAGCCCCGTCAGTCCTTGGCCCGCGGGGGCGCCGGATCGCCCGACCTTGCCCGCCATGTCGTTATCCTGCATCTCGTCATGTTCGGTGAGGTCAGGGAGCAACGATGACGGAATCGAACCCGGGGTGGGAGTCGTTCCCGGACCTGACCGAGGAGCAGGTCCGGCGGCTGCGGTCGTACGGGTCGGCCAGCGCGGTTGAGGTCGGCGACATCGTGTTCCTGGCCGGCGACGCAAGCTACGACCTGACGTTCCTCGACGAGGGAGTCGTCGAACTGGTCCGCCCGGGGACCCGGAACGACCCCGAGGAGGTGATCGTCCGGATCAGCGCGGGCAACTTCATCGGTGAGCTCGGGCTGCTGACCGGGCAGGCAGTTTTTCTCACCGCTCGGGTCGCCGAGGCGGGTCAGGTCCACCGGATCTCGTCGGCCCGGTTCCGGCACCTGATGGACGAGGACCCGGAGCTGTCCGACCTGCTGCTTCGCGCGCTGATCTCGCGTCGCAGGTCGCTGCGCGCGGGCCCGGCCGCCAGGGCGATCGAGATCATCGGCAGTGGCCTCTCCGCGGGCACGCTTGCGCTACGTACCTACGCCGCCCGGCAGTCACTGCCGCACCTGTGGTTCGACTCCGACCTGGCTGAGGGCAAGGCGGTGATGACGGCGGTCGGCCTGCAGAACAGCGATCTGCCGGCGATCCTCACCCCGGGCAAGCTGCTGACCCGGGCCACCCCCGGTGAACTGGCCGAGCTGCTCGGGCTCTCCTACCACCGGTCGGCGGACAAGCCGGTTGACCTGACCGTCATCGGTGGCGGCCCGGCCGGGCTCGCGGCCGCCGTCTACGGTGCTTCGGAAGGGCTCGCCACGGTGCTCCTGGACGCCGTCGGAACCGGTGGTCAGGCGGCCGCGAGCTCCAGAATCGAGAACTACCTGGGCTTTCCGTCCGGTTTGAGCGGCGAAGACCTGACCAATCGGGCCGTCGTGCAGGCGCTGAAATTCGGCGCCGAACTGTCCAGCCCGTGCCGGGTGGTGCGCCTCGACACCAGCGGGGATCAGCTGCGCGTGGTTCTTGAGGACGGCACCGACATCGGCACCCGGGCGGTGGTCATCGCCACCGGTGCCCAGTATCGCGGGCTGCCGCTGGAGCGCTGGTCAGACTTCGAGGGTGCCGGAATCTATTACGCCGCAACAGCACTGGAGGTCGCGGCCTGTGCCGGTCAGCCGGTCACCGTGGTCGGCGGGGCGAACTCCGCCGGGCAGGCGACGCTCTACCTGGCCGGCCGGGGCAGTGAGGTCACCCTGGCGGTGCGCGGCCCGGACCTGAGCGCCGGAATGTCGTCCTATCTGGTGGACCGATTGCTGGTGCACCCGAAGGTCACCGTCCGCACCGGGACGGAGGTCACCGGCCTGGACGGGGAGACGTCGCTGGCGGACATCACGCTCACCGAACGGGCGTCCGGTGACAAGCACTCTCAGCCCTGTACCGGCCTGTTCTGTTTCATCGGTGCCGAGCCGACAACCTCTTGGCTGACCGGCGTCGCCGTCGACAAGGACGGATTCATCCGCACCGACGTCCAGCTCGAGGCCGACGATCTGGACGGGATCTGGGAGAGCCTCGGACGGTCACCGTTGCCGTTCGAGACCAGCGTCCCCGCCGTGTTCGCCGCCGGTGACGTGCGGCACGGCTCGATGAAGCGGGTCGCGGCGGCGGTCGGCGAAGGCGCCAGCGCGATCCGATCCGTCCACTCCGCGATCGGCCCCCGCACCTGAGGACAGGAGCTGGACCACGCTCTAGAGGAGGAGATTGGTGCCACTTGCCGGGCGGTCAGGGGAGGGTGGTTTCGGTGGTGATGGTGATCAGGGGGGCGTAGAGCGCCATGGCGTCCAGCGCCCGCTGATGGTCCACGTCGCTTGCCCCGGCGCAGGCGTCCGCGACCACCTCCACGGCCATCCCGTCGTCCGCTGCCGGTAACGCGGTGGAGAGCACGCAGCAATCGGTGGAGACGCCGCAGAGCACCAGGCCGGAGGATCCGGCGACCGCTGCCCGCAACTCGGCCCCCCACTTGCCGAAGCTGGGCCGGTCGATCACCGGATGGCCGCCGGCGTCCAGTTCGGGCACCAGCTGCCACAGCGGTGAGTCCGCCGGCTGCAGTGCGAAAGGCCATTGCTGGTAATACTTTACCCAAGCGCCCGTGGGCAGTTCGGGGGCAACGAAGCGGGTCAGGACGACGTGCGGCGTGAACCGTTCGATCAAGCGGGCGATCACCGGCATGATCTCGGCGAACCTCGGCGCTGCCCACGGGCTGGCCGGGTCAGCGAAGACGTGCTGCAGGTCGATCACCACCAGCGTCCGACCGTCCGCACCGCCGTCCGCACCGCCGTTCACGCAGTCGCCTGATTCGGCAGCCGGTTCATCGGTTGGCCTCGCTCATCGGATGGCTTCCTGGCGGCGGATCTCGGCGGCGGAACCGATCAGCGTGCCGACCAGGCCGATCGCCAGGGAGAGCAGGATTCCGAGCCCGGCGTAGGCCCACTCGCCGTCCTTACCGCCGAGCCCGAACGGCTCGAGCAGGTACCCCTGCCAGCTCAGCCAGTCGGCGGAGCTGTTGGTGACCAGGCCCCAGCCGAGCCCGGTCCCGATCACCACGAGCGCGAGCGGCAGCACCCGGACGTCGCCGTACCGGCCGCGCGGATCGAACAGTTCGGCCTCGGCGTAGTCCTTCCGGCGCAGCGCCACATCGGCGATCATCACCCCGCACCAGGCGGCGATCGGTACGCCCAGGGTGATCAGGAAGCCCTGGAACTCCCCGATGAAGTCGGTGCCGAAGAAGACCACGTAGATCGTGCCGGCGATCATCAGGACGCCGTCCACGCCGGCCGCCAGATAGCGGGGGATCCGCGCGCCCGCGGTGAGCAGCGCCAGCCCGGAGGAGTAAATGTCCAGCACGGCGCCGCCGATCAGGCCGAGCACTGCGGCGATCGCGAACGGGATCAGGAACCAGGTCGGCAGCAGCGTGGTCAGGGCGCCGATCGGGTCGGCACCGATCGCCGTCGAGAGGTCCGTTGAGGAACCGGCCAGCAGCAGGCCGAAGACCAGCAGGATCACCGGTCCGAGCGCCGCACCGAAGGTCGTCCACCCGAAAACCCCTCGGCTGGATGTGCTCCGGGGTAAGTAGCGGGAGTAGTCGGCGGCGGCGTTGACCCAGCCCAGCCCGAAGCCGGTCATCAGGAACACCAGCGCGCCGACCACCTGCTGGCTCGATCCGGCCGGGATCGCGCTCACCGTGTCCCAGTGGATCTCGTCCGCGACCAGGATCACGTAAACCACGGTGAGGACGGCGGTGATCACGGTGATGAACGTCTGCAGCCGCATCACCACGGTGAACCCGGCGATGCCGGCGATCACGGTGATCGCCGAGACCACGATCAGCGCCACCACCTTGGTGCCGGTCCCACCGCCCCAGCCGAGCCGGGTGAAGACGGTGGCCGTGGCCAGCGTGGCCAGGATGACGAGCACGGTCTCCCAGCCGACGGTCAGCAGCCAGGACAGGACGGCCGGGAGCCGGTTGCCGCGCACCCCGAAAGCCGCCCGGGACAGCACCATTGTGGGCGCCGAGCCGCGCTTGCCGGCCAGCGCGATCACGCCGCAGAGCGCGAACGAGATCACGATGCCGATCACCCCGGCGATCGCGGCCTGCCAGAACGACACCCCGAACCCCAGCGTGAACGCGCCGTAGCTGACGCCGAGAACCGAGATGTTCGAGGCGAACCAGGGCCAGAACAGGTCTCTGGGTCGGCCCTTGCGCTCGCTCTCGTCGATGACCTCGATTCCGTTGAGCTCGATCCGGGCGTTGAGGACAGTTCCGCGCTCGATGTCGGTTCCGGCCATGATCCGCTCCGCCTTCTGGTCGCCGTTCGTGCTGAACCGCTGCCTGGCTCCCTATCTTGCCCCGGCTCGACCGCACGGAACCCTCGATCGTGATCACACCGTTGCGGTAGCGCCAGCGTCCGGGGTCTCGATGGCATTCCCGGGGCCCAGGCTCAGGATGGGCGTGGCGAGGGAAAGCTCAGCCGCTTCCCCTAAAGTGGTCCAGCACTCAGGACCGGTCAGGGGGTTTCACATGCCGCGGGGTTGGCCGCTCCTTCGGCATGCGCCGTTCCGCATGCTGCACAACGGCTCGATCGCGGCCATGCTCCTGGTGTCCGTTGCCCTGCTGGCCGGGCTGGTGGCGGCCGGCCCGCTGTTCGGCTCGGCCACCAACGCCGGTGGCCTGGCCCGGCGACTGGTGACCATTCCGGACACCGCAGCGCCGAGCCTGCGCCCGGTGGTGCAGGTGACCGTGCGCAACGGCCCATCGGCCTCGGCGGAACCACGGATCAGGGCCCTGGTCGGTGCCATCCCGTTCCTCGGCGACCCGCAGACCAGCGTGTATGGCGACGCCTGGCACCTCGACGGCCGGCACCCCACGCCGTACCTCCTCGCCGGAGGCAGCAGGCTGCCCGCCGTGCTGTACTTCCGCACCGGAGCCGTGTCCGCGCTGGACGTGGTCAGCGGCACCCGTGGCGCACCGGGGCTATGGGTTCCCGAGGGCGCGGCCGAAGACCTTGGCCTGCGCCCCGGCTCCGAGATCCAGGTGGGCAAGACCTTCCAATACACCGTGCCCGGCTGCGGCTCACCGTTCCTGAGGCTGCTCGGGAAGGTGTCCGGCACGGATACCGGGACCACGGTGAAGGTGGCCGGCACCTACCGGACCGCCGCCGACGGTCGGCTACCCCTCGGGTCCTTCTTCTCCCGCAACAGCAGCGGCCTGCCCAGCGACCCCGGCCAATGTCCCACGATCGCACTGATGCTGATCGGCGATCGCGCGACGGTGGACACCGCGATGGCCGCGGTGAAGGAGCAGCCGGTGTGGACCTACACCGAGAAGCTGACCGCTCTCGGCCGGACCCCGGACCACCTTCGCCAGGCGGCGGCCGGCGCCGCGAGCCTGCGGCTGCGAGCGGCGCAGCCGGGCACGCCGGTCGCCGAGCTGATGGCCGAGGGCTCCGGCGACTTCCAGATTGACAGTGGCCTGCCCAGCATCCACCGGCAAGCGGACGCGGATGCCGCGGCCGCCCGTCGGCAGGGTCGCGGAATCGCTTATGCAGGAGGCATTCTCGGCCTGGCGGCGGTGGTCGTGGCACTGCGGGCGCTGTCCCAGCGGCGGCGGCGCGAGACGGAGCTGTTGCTGAGCCTCGGCACGCCGACCCGGGTCGTGGTGGCGGCCGGCACCATCGAGCTGTTGTTCCCGGCGCTGATCGGCGCGGGCGTCGGGTGGGCTTTCGCCTGCCTGGCCTTCCGGTGGTTCGGGCCACATCCTCAGCTCGATCCGGCGGCCGTCCGGTCCGCGGCCCTGTGGGCGGCGCTGGTGGCAGGGGTGACGCTGCTGTGCAACGCCCTCGTGACCCTGGGTCAGGCCGGTCAGGTCTCCCGAGCTCTCGAGGGACGGCGGGAATCGCAGCTCAGGTCACAGTGGCTGCCGCTGCTGACCGGCGCCACGATTCTGGCCGTGGTCGCAACCCTGACCCGCGAGCGAAATGAGTCGTACCAGGACCCGATGGCGGCCCTGCTGCCGATCCTCGTCCTGGCCTGTGGTTGCTCGATCGTCGCCAAGCTCGTGGGCGCCGCTGCCGGCGCGATCCAGCGCCGCCGGAGCAGTGCGGCGGCCCGGCGGATCAGAAAGGCCCGGCGGATCACCAAGGCCCAGCAAGCGCCGCAGCGACCCGCGAGCGCCGATTTCCTGGTCCTGCGTGGCCTGCGCCGCACCGGAGTAGCGGTCGCGGATCTGATCATCGTGCTCGGCATCGGGGTCGGCGTGCTGGCGTACGGGCTGCTCTCCGCTGCTCAGGTCAACCAGTCGGTCACGGAGAAGGCGGCGGTCCTCGCCGGGGCTCAGAGCAGCGCGCATATCGCCCACTCGTGGCTGCTGGGCGCCGGCGAGGGTCCCTCACCCCGGCTCGCCCCCGGCACCACGGTGGTGTGGCGCGGGTCCGGCGTCCTGACCCCGGACGCTCAGGCGTACGACGTCCTCGTGGTGAACCCGACGGCACTGCGGGACGCCGCCAGCTGGGGTTCGGGACGCGAGCTCGCCAAGGCCAAAGCGGCGCTGAGCGCCTTCGGCGCAGCACCCACGAGCAGTACCAGGATTGCCCAGGCCGACCAGAGGAGCCTGCCGCCCTTGTCCGCGCTGCTGGTTGGCCCGAGCGATCGCGACGTGGGCTCAACCGCGCAGTTGGAGGTGTCGTTCCAGAGTCAGCCGATCGCCATCCGGCGGCACCTGACGGCGTTCCCCGGCGTGGTGAAGCCCACCCTGGTGCTTGATGCGCGGTCGTACTTCCCGCGGTTGGACGAACAAAGCGATCCGGCACATAAGATCGCCCGTGGCTTCGACTTCGCCGGAGACTACGTCACCTGGATCTGGAGCCGGGAGAGCATGACATCGGTGCGCAGGCTGATGCAGGCACACGGCCTGCCCGTGCAGGAGACGTTCACCCTGGATCAGGCCCGCGCGACGCCGGTGCTGACCTCCAGCCGGTGGGCGGCGACCTATCAGGTCATCCTCGGCCTGGCCGCGGCCGCACTCGCCGGTCTGGCCGTGATCGTCGCGGTCGATCGACGGGTGGCCCGCGCTGCTCCGGTCGACCTCATCCTGAAGCGGTTCGGCCTGCGCCCGACCCGATTGCTTGCGCTGAGGACCCTGGAACTGGCCGCCACCTGCGCAGGGGCGCTGGCCGTGCTGGTGGTCCCGCTCGGGCTGATGGTGGCCCTGCTGCCTCGGCTGATCGAACCGGATACCGCCCTGCCGCCGGCCATGTCGATCCAGGTGACGCCCCTTCCGCTGCTGCTCAGCGCCGCGACCGCGGTCATCGTCACGGTTCTGGCGGCGCTCGCGGCGGCCCGCAGGTCCGCGTCCCTCAATCCGGGTGAGGTGCTGCGCGATGACGGCTGAAGCAATTGACGAAAGAGCCACTGCCACAGCTGGATTCGCCAATGTCGTGCGGATCTACCAGGCCGCTTCCGGCGAGGTGCACGCCCTGCGCGGGGTTGATGTCGACTTTCCCAGCGGCAGCGTGACGGCGATCGCGGGTCCGTCGGGAGGCGGCAAGAGCACCCTGCTGTCCATCCTCGCCCTCCGCGACCGGGCCAGCGCGGGCACCGTCACGCTCTTCGGAAACGACGTCACCCGGGTCCGGGGAGCCACCCTGAAAGCGTTGCGGCGCACCGCGATTGCCTGGGTACCGCAGCGACCGAGCCACGGCCTGCTGCCGCATCTGTCCGCTCGCGACAACCTGGTGCAGATCGCCAGGATTCGCGGCCGTTCCGAGGGCTGGACGCCTGACCAGGCGCTGGACCTGCTCGGCCTGACCTCCCGGGCGGACGGTCGGCCCGGTCGGCTCTCCGGCGGTGAGCAGCAGCGCCTGGCCGTCGCCGCCGCCCTGATGCACGCACCGGACCTGGTGGTGGCGGACGAACCCACGGCGGAGCTGGACGACCCGAACGCCGACCGGGTGATCGCCGCGTTCATGGCGGTCGCCGAGCAGGGCACGACCTGTGTGCTCTCGACCCATGATTCGCGGGCCCTGCGGCACCTGCCCCGGGTTCTGCATCTGCGCCAGGGCGTGCTCTCGGCGGAGCGATCGGGCACCGGCGAGCGTGCCTCTGGGGAGGTCCGCACGGCCGAGGCGGTGATCGACTCGGCCGGGCGCCTGCAGTTGCCGCCGGACGCCCTCCGGCTGTTCCCCGGCCGTCGGGTCGCGGTCCGGATCGAGGGCGGCGCCGTCATTCTCGACCCGCCCTGAGCGCCAGGACCGGTATCAGGCCGGTGGTTCGTCAGGGTCCAGCAGGGCCAGTGCGGCCGGGTTCGAGAGTTCCCGCAGGGCGTCCAGAAAGGCCGTCCGGACGCCCGGTTCCAGCCGCGAGAGCAGGTGTTCCTCCCGAGCCTGGATCGAGGTCTGGGCGGCGTCCCGCAGCTGCCGGCCGGGCTCGGTGAGCGAGAGCAGCCTGGCCCGGCGATCGGCCGGGTCCGGCCGACGGCTGATCAGGCCCCGATCTTGCAGGTCGTCCAGGACGTCGATGATCCGGGTCCGGTCCGCCTTGATCGCGTCGGCCAGCGCCGCCTGGGTGCGAATCGGCTCCTCGGCCAACGAGAGCAGCACGATGTAGGCCCACATCGACAGGCCGTGGCCGGCCAGCACGGTGATCTCGGTGGCGACCAGTCGCTGCCGGAGCGGCTCGATCATCGCCGCCAGATCGCGACGCCCTGCCGTCTCGGCAGCCCGGTGAGTCTCTCCAGCCATGCGTCGAAGGATACGCATAGACAGATAATAAGCGAGCGCATACGATCAGCTCATGCCTACGAATGAACAACAACCGGATCTGGGCCAACCAAATCCGGCCGAACGGACGGCCCTCGACCTCACTGCCCTCGACATTCGAGCCTTTGATCGCCGCGCGGTACAAGCGAGCCTGGCGGTGGTGCGGCGAGTTCGAGCCGAAGACCTGGACCGGCCGACACCCTGCTCGGAATGGAACCTCGCCGACCTGCTCGCGCACATGACCGTGCAGCACCGCGGGTTCCGGGCGGCCAGCCTCGGCCTGGGCGCGGACCTCAAGATCTGGACGTCGCCCGCGGTGCCGGACGCCGATCCGGTCGCCGCCTACGCGTCCGCCGCCGAGGCCGTGCTGACCGCGTTTGCCGCCGACGGCGTCCTGGAGCGCCGATTCGTGCTCCCGGAAATCAGCACCGAGTTCGACTTCCCGGCGGCGCAGGCGATCAGTTTCCACGTCATCGATTACGTGGTTCACGGCTGGGACGTCGCCCGGTCGCTGGGGCAGGACTACGCCCTGGACGACGAGCTCGCCCCGGTCGCGCTCCGGATCGCCGAGGCGGTACCGGCCGGCTCCGCCCGCGAACGGCCGGCAGCCGCGTTCGGGCCGGTGCTGCCGACAGCTGCGGACACCGCACCGCTGGAGCGAATCCTTCGCCTGCTCGGCCGCTCACCGAATTGGCCGGATCCCGCGTAGTCGGACAGGGTGAGACCATGAGCCTCCTCGCGGTCCGCGGCGTCAGCCATGGCGTCCTGCAGAACGTCGACCTCGAGGCCGAGTCGGGCAGTCTGGTGGCCCTGACCGGTCACTCCGGTTCGGGCAAGTCCACGCTCTGCCATCTGGTCGCCGGACTGGAACGACCGAGCAGCGGTACCGTGATGATCAACGGCGAGGCGACCGCGGACGTGACCGATTGGTCGCGGATTTCCGTTGTGCCGCAACGACTTGCCCTACTAGAGCAATTGACTGCGGTGGAGAATCTGGCCCTGCCGGTGCTCTCGTCCGGGCGTCAGGTGGATCCGGAGGCGGTGCACGAACTGCTCGAATCGCTGGGGGTCGCCGTGCTGTCGAACCGGCTCGTCGGGCAGGGCTCGATCGGCGAGCAGCAGCGAATCTCGGTGGCACGTGCGCTGGTGCTGGGCGCGGCGCTGATCGTCCTGGATGAGCCGACCGCCCACCAGGACGACGAGAACGCGGGCCGGGTGATCGACGCCATCGCGAAGGTGATCGACGCCGGGGCCCTGGTGGTCACGTCAACTCACGATCCGAGGCTGCTGGATCGTGCCGCGTTCGCGCTGCCTCTGGGCTCCGATTGAGCGCGGCGGGCACGAACGCGGTGGACGAGGTGCTGTCGCTCGCCCATGACCTGATCCGGATCGACAGCACCAACACCGGCGACCCGGACACCCTCGTCGGTGAGCGGGAGGCGGCCGAGTACGTCGCGACCAAACTGGAGGACGTCGGGTACCAGACGACGTACCTGGAGGCGGGCGCACCGGGTCGGGGCAATGTGATCGCCCGGCTGCCCGGATCCGACCCGACCCGGGGCGCGCTGCTGATCCATGCCCATCTGGACGTCGTCCCGGCGGATGCGTCCGACTGGACCGTGCACCCGCTGTCCGGTGAGGTGCGCGACGGATATCTGTGGGGCCGCGGCGCCGTCGACATGAAGCACATGGCGGCGATGACCCTGGCCGTCGCGCGGCAGTTCAAGCGGGACGGCGTGATCCCGCCGCGGGACCTGATCTTCGCGTTCGTCTCCGACGAGGAGGTCGGCGGCATCCACGGCGCGCAGTGGCTGGTGCAGCATCGTCCCGACCTGTTCGAGGGAGCCACCGAGGCGATCAGCGAGGTCGGCGGGTTCTCCGTCACCCTGGCCGACGACGTTCGGGCGTACCTGATCGAGACCGCGCAGAAGGGCAGCCTGTGGCTGCGCCTGCAGGTGCAGGGTCGCGCCGGGCACGGCTCGATGCTGCACACCGACAACGCGGTGGCGAGGCTGGCCGCGGCGGTCGCCCGGCTGGACGCGCACGAGTTCCCGCTGGTACTGACCGGTCCGGTCCGGGACTTCCTGACCGGAGTCGCCGAACTGACCGGCGTCCCGTTCGATCAGGACGATCCACGCACGGCGGTCGCCCGATTGGGCAATCTGTCCCGGATGATCGGCGCCACCCTGCAGAACACCGCCAACGTCACCATGTTCACCGCGGGCTACCGGGCCAATGTGGTGCCGTCGGTGGCCGAGGCGATCGTGGACTGCCGGTTCCTGCCCGGACAGCGAGACGCGTTTGTCGCCGAGTTGCTGGCGGTCGTCGGCCCGGACGTCGAGGTCGAATGGCGGTCGCTGCCGGCCGTGGAGACGAGCTTCGACGGGCAGCTGGTCGACCGGATGACCGCCGCGATTCTGGCGGAGGATCCGACCGCGCGCACCCTGCCGTACATGCTGTCCGCCGCGACCGATGCAAAGTCATTCCAGCGACTGGGGATTCGCAACTTCGGCTTCGCCCCGCTGCGGCTGCCCGCGGACCTCGACTTCACCGCGCTGTTCCACGGCGTGGACGAGCGGGTGCCGGTCGACGGTCTCGAGTTCGGCGCCGCCGTCCTGCACCGCTTCCTCTCCGACTGCTGAATCCGGCGAGTGCGGGTACACCTGCGCAGGAATGCGAGCGCCGGGCCGGTTGCTGCACGGTCTCGCAGGCACGGCAAGGACCTCAGAGCAAGGTCCGGCACAGGCGAGCCAAGGGAGATGAGTATCCGATGAAGGCGATGGTCTACCGACAGACCGGCGGCCCCGAAGTGATCGTGGCCGAGGACATCGAGATCCCGAAGCCCGGCCCCGGCGAGGTCCTGGTCCGGATGGCGATCTCCGGGGTGAACCCGACGGACTGGAAGACGCGGCAGGGCGACGGCTCCGGTGCCGCCCCCGACGATGGCTGGCAGATCCCCGACCACGACGGCGCGGGCCGGATCGTCGAGGTGGGCGACGGGGTGGATCCGGGTCGGGTGAGCGAGCGGGTCTGGCTCTGGCTGGCGGCGTACCAGCGGCCATGGGGTACGGCCGCCGAGTTCACCGTCGTCCCAGCGAGCCAGGCGGTGCCGCTCGGCTCGGCCTCCTACGAACTCGGTGCCTCGCTGGGCGTCCCCTTCATCACCGCGCACCGCGCCCTGACCGTCGGCGCAACCGTGCCCGACCGGCTCGGCCCCGGCACCCTGTCCGGGCGAACTGTGCTGGTGCAGGGCGGCGCGGGCGCGGTCGGCAATGCCGCGATCCAGCTCGCCCGCTGGGCCGGAGCCATCGTCATCGCCACCGTGAGCAGCCCGGAGAAGGCCCGGCTCGCCGAGGACGCCGGCAGCAGGCACGTCCTGGACTATCGCCGGCAGGACATCGTCGCCGAGGTCCGGAAGATCGCCCCGAACGGCGTGGACGTGATCGTTGAGGTCAACGCCGTGGAGAACGCGGCGACCGACGTCGCCGTGCTGGGGCTGCACGGCACGGTGGTGCTGTACGCCGCCACCGCGGATGAGAGCCTCACGATTCCGATCCGGCCGATGATGACGATCGGCGCTCGCTGGCAATTCGTCCTGCTCTACACCGAGACCGCCGAATCGAAGGCGGCCGCGGTCGAGGACCTGCAGGCCGCGGTGGCCGAGCGGGCCGTCCGGGTGGACGACGAGGCCGGGCTTCCGCTGCACCGGTTCGACCTGAACCACACCGGGTCGGCCCACGCCGCGGTCGCCGCCGGGGCCGTGGGTAAGGTGCTGATCACGATCAACGCGGACCCGACCACCGACGTCCCGAACACCTGAGGAGCGATCATGGCTGTCGTGGCACTGCTGGAACTGCGCTTCCAACCGGAGGGGCTGGAGAAGGCCTATCAGATGCTGCACGAGATTCTGGTGGACACTCGGGCGTTCGAGGGCTGCCTGAGCGTCGACGTCCTGATCGACAACGCCGACCCGGCACACGTGATCGTGCACGAGCGCTGGGCCTCGCCGGAGCATGACGCCGCCTACCGGGAATGGCGGGCCGGTGCGGGTGCCACCGCACTGGGCACAGTGGTCTCCGCGGCTCCGGTATTGACCGTGCTCACCTCGTCGAGCGAGCTCTGATCCACTCCTGATCATGGGTGTCAGCGCGGGCATTGTCGTGACCGGCACCGAGGTGCTCACCGGTCGGGTTTCGGACCGGAACGGTCCCTGGCTGGCCGAGCAACTGCGGCTGCTCGGGGTTGACGTCGGCCAGATCGTGGTGGTCGGTGACCGGCCGGACGACCTGCGCACCGCCCTGCAGTTCCTCGCCTCCGGAAACGACCTGGTGATCACGTCCGGCGGGCTCGGGCCGACCGCCGACGACCTGACTGCGGAGATTGTCGCCCAGGTCCAGGGCCGGCCGGTCCGGCTCGACCAGGAACTGGAGCAGCGGATCACGGCGATCGTCGAGGTTCTCTCCGCGCGGTTCGGCGGCCTGCGTGACCCCGAGTCGACCGCGATCGCGACCCGCAAACAGGCGATGGTTCCCGAGGGTGCGAGCGTGATCGAGCCGGCCGGGACGGCGCCGGGTTTGGTGGTTCCGGTTGCCCCGGGCCGCGCCGGGCCGCCGGTGATCGTGCTGCCCGGCCCGCCCTGGGAGCTGCAACAGATGTGGCCGGTCGCCGCGGCGACCGCGCAGGTGCAGTCGGTGCTCGTGGGCGCGCCCGAGCTGCGCCAGCACACCCTGCGGCTCTGGGCGGTGCCGGAGTCCGAACTGGCCGCCACCCTGCGGCGTTCGGACGGCGGGCTGGACGGCCTGGAGATCACCACCTGCCAGCGCGGCGGCGAGCTGGAGATCGTCAGCCGATACGCCCCGGAGGCCGAAGTCGCTCAGCAGCGGCTGGTGTCCGCGGTGCAGGAGGACTTTCCCGAGCAGCTGTTCAGCCTCGGGCCGAGCATTGACGAACTCGTCGCGGCGGCGCTGCGCGAACGGCACTGGACGGTGGCGGTAGCCGAGGTGGCAACCGGTGGCGCGCTCTCGGCCCGGCTGGCGGGCGGGCAGCTGCTCGGCGGTCTTGTCGTCCCGACCGAGTCCGCGCTCACCACCCTGGCCGGCGTCCCGGCGGAGCTGATCGCGGCGTCCGGGCCGATGAGTCCGGAGGTCGCGCGGTTGATGGCGGAGGGCGCGCGGACCGCCTTCGGCGCCGACGTCGGCCTCGGCGTCACCGGCATCGCCGACCTCCCGGGCAGCCCCAGCACCGTGCATTTGAGCGTGGTGACCCCGGACCGGGCCCTCGCCCGCAGCCTGGTCGTCGCCGGCCCGGCAGGCATTATGCGCGACCGGGTCGGCCCGGTGGCCCTGCATCTGCTCCGCCAGGCGCTGGCCGGCTCAGGCTGATTCGGCACCTCTAGCGTCTTCCACTGCGCGGAACGTGACCGACTTTTCGGTCACCATCGGGGAAAGACTGCTGAGCGTCTGGATCGTGACCCTGTGCTGAATCAATCCAGGGCGCGGCTTCTCTCAAAGGGGGAGACGATGCTCGAAGACCTGGATCCGGGTGAGACCCGGGAATGGCTGGACGCACTGGAATCCGTTCTGGCGGTGGAGGGCCCCGAGCGTGCCAGCCACCTGCTCGACGAACTGGCGCAAGAGGCCCGGCGGGGTGGAGCCGCGCTGCCGTACTCGGCGAACACGCCGTATCTCAACACCATCCCGCCGCACGCGGAACCGCCCTATCCGGGTGACCTCGAGGTGGAGCGCCGGATCCGGTCCGCGGTGCGGTGGAACGCGGTGGCGACCGTGTTGCGGGCGAACAAGGAATCGTCGGAACTGGGCGGTCACATCGCCAGCTTTCAATCCGCCGCAACCCTTTACGAGACCGGCTTCCAGCACTTCTGGCATGCGCCGTCGGAGAGTCACGGCGGAGACCTGGTATTCGTGCAGGGCCATTCCTCGCCGGGGATCTACGCCCGGGCCTTCCTGGAGGGCCGGATCAGCGAGGAGCAGTTGCTGCGCTTCCGCCAAGAGGTCGCCAATGCCGATGGCGGCAGTGCGGGCCTCTCGTCGTACCCGCACCCATGGCTGATGCCGGAGTTCTGGCAGTTTCCCACCGTCTCGATGGGCCTCGGCCCGCTGATGGCGATCTATCAGGCGCGATTCCTGAAGTACATGCACAACCGCGGGCTGGCGGACACCACGGACCGGCACGTCTGGGCGTTCCTCGGCGACGGCGAGATGGACGAACCGGAATCGCTGGGCGCGATCAGCCTGGGCGGCCGGGAGAAGCTGGACAACCTGATCTTCGTGGTGAACTGCAATTTGCAGCGCCTGGACGGCCCGGTTCGCGGCAACGGGAAGATCATTCAGGAGCTGGAGGCGCTGTTCCGCGGTGCCGGCTGGAACGTGATCAAGGTGATCTGGGGGACCGGCTGGGACGCCTTGCTCGCCAAGGACACCAGTGGCCTGCTGCTGAAGCGGATGGAGGAGGCCGTTGACGGCGAGTACCAGGACTTCAAGTCGAAGAACGGCGCCTACGTACGGCAGCACTTCTTCGGTAAGTACCCGGATCTGCTCGACCTGGTCGCGGACCTGAGCGACGACCAGATCTGGGCGCTGGCCCGGGGCGGCCACGATCCGGTCAAGGTGCATGCGGCCTATGCGGCGGCGGTGAAGAACCAGGGCACACCGACGGTGATCCTGGCCAAGACTGTCAAGGGCTACGGGATGGGCGAGGCCGGCGAGGGCCAGAACATCACCCATCAGCAGAAGAAGATGGCCGAGAACACGCTGCGGGCCTTCCGGGACCGCTTCGGCCTGCCGATCGGTGACGACGTGATCGGCGACGTCCCGTTCCTGAAACTGGAACCCGGCTCGGCAGAGGAGCGCTACCTGCTGGAGCACCGGGCCGCGCTCGGCGGTCACCTGCCGTCGCGCCGTCGCCGGTCCACCACCAGCCTGCCGGTGCCGGACCTGGCCGCCTTCGATTCTCAGCTGAAAGGCACTGGGGAACGGCGAATCTCGACAACCATGGCGTTCGTTCGAATCCTGAACACGTTGCTGCGGGACAAGCAGATCGGCAAGTACGTGGTGCCGATCGTGCCGGACGAGTCGCGCACCTTCGGGATGGAGGGGATGTTCCGGCAGTTCGGCATCTTCTCCCAGGTCGGGCAGGTGTATCAGCCCGAGGACGCCAACCAGATGATGTTCTACAAGGAGTCCAAGCAGGGCCAGATGCTGCAGGAGGGGATCAACGAACCGGGGGCGATGTCGTCCTGGATCGCCGCCGCGACGTCGTACTCCACCAACGACGTCCCGATGATCCCGTTCTACATCTACTACTCGATGTTCGGCTTCCAGCGGGTCGGCGATCTGGCCTGGGCGGCCGGGGACATGCGCTCGCGGGGCTTCCTGATCGGCGGGACGGCGGGCCGGACCACGCTGAACGGCGAGGGCCTGCAGCACGAGGACGGGCACTCGCATCTGCTGTCCTCGACGATCCCGAACTGCGTTTCCTACGACCCGACCTATGCCTACGAGGTCGCGGTGATCGTCGCGGACGGGCTGCGCCGGATGTACGCCGAGCAGGAGGACGTCTACTTCTACCTGACCGTGATGAACGAGAACTACGAGCACCCGGCGATGCCCGAGGGGGTGGAGGAGGGCATCCGCCGCGGTATGTACCTGCTCCGCGAGGGTGAGGGTGCACCTGCGTCGGCGTCGGGAACGGGAACGGGATCGCGGTCGGGAGCGAAGGGTGGCCGGAAGAAAGCTTCCCGGGTGCAGCTGCTGGGCTCCGGCACGATCCTGCGCGAGGCGCTGGCCGCCGCCGACCTGCTCGCCGCGGACTTCGGGGTGCAGGCCGACGTCTGGTCCTGCCCGTCGTTCACCGAGTTGCGCCGGGACGGGCTCGCCGTGCAGCGCTGGAACCTGCTGCATCCCACCGAGGAGCGACGGCAGTGCTATGTCGAGCAGTGCCTGGCCGGCCGACCCGAGGGCCCGGTGATCGCCACCACCGACTATTTGAAGACCTTCGCCGATCAGATCCGTCCGTTTGTCCACCGGCCGTATCGGGTGCTGGGCACGGACGGCTTCGGCCGCTCCGACTACCGGCGCAATCTGCGGCATTTCTTTGAGGTGGACCGGCATTTCACCGCGGTTACCGCGCTGGCGGCGCTGGCCGAGCAGGGCACCGTGCCGTTCGGTCTGGTGGCCGACGCGATCACGAAGTACGGCATCAACCCCGAAAAGCTCGATCCGACAACCCTCTGAGGGAGCCGAGAATGAGTGTCGCGACCGAGGTCACAGTTCCGGACATCGGCGACTTCGACGACGTCCCGATCATTGAGGTGCACGTCAAACCGGGTGACCGGGTGAACGAGGACGACCCGGTGCTCACCCTGGAGTCCGACAAGGCGACCATGGACGTCCCGTCCCCGCTGTCCGGGGTGGTGCGCGATGTCCCGGTCAAGGTCGGTGACCAGGTCAGCAAGGGCAGCGTGATCCTGCACCTGGAACCGGGCGACGGCGCCGTGTCGCAACCGCCGTCCCTGGTGGAGCAGCAGGAACCAGCCGAGGAACCCAGAGCCGAGCAACCCAGAGCCGAGGCAGCAGGGGCCGAGGCAGCAGGGGCCGAGGCAGCAGGGGCCGAGGTAACGGCTGCGGTTCCCGCTACTGGGCCGGACGGCGTTGCCCAGCCGCACGCCGGGCCGAGCGTCCGCCGACTGGCCCGCGAGTTCGGCATCGATCTGACCGCGATCGGCGGCACCGGGCCGAAGGGCCGGATCACCAAGGACGACGTCCTCTCGTTCCTGAAAGGACCGGCCGCCCAGGCCCCGGCCTCCGCCCAGGGCACCGGCATTCCGGAGATCCCGGCTCAGGACTTCTCGAAGTTCGGCCCGATCGAGGTCAAGCCGCTGGTGCGGATCAAGAAGCTGTCCGGCCCGCACCTGCACCGCTCCTGGCTGAACATCCCGCATGTCACCCACCAGGACGACGCCGACATCACCGAGATCGACCGCTACCGCAAGGAACTCGACACCGCGGCCAAGGCCGATGGCTATCGGGTGACCCTGCTGGCGTTCCTGATCAAGGCGGTGGTCTCCGGGCTGAAACGGTTCCCGGAGGTCAACAGTTCATTGAACCCGGACAAGGACAGCTTGATCCTCAAGCAGTACTACAACATCGGGATCGCCGTCGACACCCCGGAAGGGCTGGTCGTGCCCGTGGTCAGGGACGCCGACCGGAAGGGCATCATCGAGATCAGCAAGGAGCTCGGCGCGGTGTCGGCTCGAGCCAGGGAGGGCAAACTCACCGGCCCGGACCTGCAGGGTGGCACGTTCACGATCTCCAGCCTCGGCGGGATCGGCGGCACCGCGTTCACCCCGATCGTGAACGCCCCGGAGGTTGCGATCCTCGGCGTGGTCCGGGCCCGGATGACGCCGGTCTGGGACGGCGAGCAGTTCGTCCCCCGGCTGGTTCTGCCGCTGTCGCTGTCCTACGACCATCGGGTGATCGACGGCGCGCTCGCCGCTCGATTCGCCCGTCACCTGGTGGAGCTGCTCGCCGACGTCCGCAGGATCCTGCTGTGAGCCAGGACAGCGATCTGCAGGCCGAGGTGCTGGTGCTCGGTTCCGGGCCGGGCGGTTACACGGCGGCGTTCCGGGCCGCGGATCTCGGCAAGCAGGTGGTGCTGGTCGAGCGGTACCCCACCCTGGGCGGGGTCTGCCTGAACGTCGGCTGCATCCCGTCCAAGGCGTTGCTGCATGCCGCGAAGGTGATCGCCGAGACCCGCGAGATGTCCGAGAACGGGCTCGGATTCGCCCCGCCGACGATCGACCTGCACCAGCTCCGGGGTTGGAAGGACGGCGTGGTCACCCGGCTGGTCGGCGGGGTCGCCGGGTTGGCGAAGCGGCGCAAGGTCACCGTCGTCACCGGTCGCGGCCGGTTCACCGCGCTGAACCAGCTCGAGGTCACCAGTAACGGCACGGCCGATGGCCCCGAGATACAGCGCGTGGGCTTCGAGCAGGCGATCATCGCCTGCGGGTCGGCGGCGGTGCGGTTGCCGTTCGTCCCGTACGACGACCCCCGGGTGATCGACTCCACCGGGGCCCTGGAGTTGGACGACATCCCGGAACGGCTGCTGGTCCTCGGCGGCGGGATCATCGGTCTGGAGATGGCCACCGTCTATCACGAGCTCGGCTCGAAGGTCACCGTCGTCGAGTTGCTGGACCAACTGATCCCGGGGGCGGACAAGGACATCGTGGCGCCGCTGGCCAAGCGGATCGGCAAGCTGTACGACCGGATCCTGTTGAGCACCAAGGTGACCGACGTGCAGGCCCGGACCGAAGGCCTTGCCGTCACCCTGGAGGGTGCGGGCGTTCCGCCAGGGCAGGTGCTGTTCGACAAGGTGCTGGTCTCGGTCGGCCGCCAGCCCAACGGGCGACAGGTCGGTGCGGAGAACGCCGGCGTGACGGTGGACGAGCGCGGTTTCATCCCGGTGGACAAGCAGCAGCGGACGAACATGCCGCACATCTTCGCCATCGGTGACGTCGTCGGTCAGCCGATGCTCGCGCACAAGGCGACCCACGAGGGCAAGGTGGCGGCCGAGGTCGCGGCGGGCAAGCCGAGCTATTTCGACGCCACGGTGATTCCCTCGGTCGCGTACACCGACCCGGAGGTGGCCTGGGCCGGGCTCACCGAGGCCGAGGCGAAGCAGGCCGGCCTGGACTACGGCAAGGGCGTCTTCCCGTGGGCGGCAAGCGGTCGTTCGCTGTCCCTGGGCCGGGACGAGGGCCTCACCAAGCTGATCTTCGACGAGCCGTCCGGGCGGCTGCTCGGCTGCGGCATCGTCGGCCCGGACGCCGGGGACCTGATCGCCGAGGCTGTTCTGGCGATCGAAATGGGCTGCGATGCCAGCGATATCGCGCTCTCAATCCATCCGCATCCGACCCTGTCGGAGACCATCGGACTGGCCGCCGAGGCGTTCGAGGGCACTCTCACCGATCTGTTCGCCCCCCGCACCTCAGCGTCCGGCAGGAGGCAGCCCTGTGGATGAAGCGGCGTTCGAGCTCGTTCGGTTCGAGGACGATTACCAGGTCCGGATCCGGGTTCGCGGCGGCTCCGTGCTGGCCGTCCCGCTGCTCAACCGCGGCACCGCGTTCACGCAGGCCGAACGCGAGGCCCTCGGCCTGACCGGGCTGTTGCCGACCGCGGTGACCACGCTGGAGGGGCAGCTGCGCCGGGTATATGCGCAGTACCAGCGCCAGCCCACCGATCTGGCCAAGCACATCGCGCTGACCCACCTGCGCGAGCGCAACGAGGTGCTGTTCTACCGGCTGCTCTCCGATCACATCGCGGAGATGCTGCCGATCGTCTACACCCCGACGATCGGCCGGGCGATCGAACGGTTCAGCCACGAATACCGCCGTCCACATGGGGTTTTCCTGTCCGTTGACGCCCCGCAGGAGGTCGAGGCGTCGTTGCGCAACTATGGGCTCGGGGCCGAGGACGTCGACCTGCTGGTCGCCACCGATTCGGAGGGCATCCTCGGGATCGGCGACCAGGGTGTCGGCGGCATCGACATCGCGATCGGCAAGCTCGCCGTGTACACCGCCGCCGCCGGGATCCACCCGCGCCGGGTGATCCCGCTGGTTTTCGACATGGGCACCGACAACCTCCGGCTGCTGCACGACGACATGTACCTGGGCAATCGGCATGCCCGGGTCCGCGATCAGCGCTACGACGACCTGATCGACGCCTACGTCACCGCGGCGACGAAGCTCTTCCCGCACGCGATGCTGCACTGGGAGGACTTCGGCGTCTCCAACGCGCGCCGGATCCTGAACAAGTACGCCGATCAGGTCGCCACCTTCAACGACGACATGCAGGGCACCGCCGCGGTGGTGCTGGCCGCCGCGCTCGCCGCCACCCGCGCCGCCGGGACCAGGATGCGCGATCAGCGGGTGGTGATCCACGGCGCCGGCACCGCCGGGCTCGGCATCGCGGACATGATGCGCGACGTCATGATCGCCGAAGGTGTGCCACCGGCCGAGGCGACCCGACGGTTCTACCCGCTCGGCCGGCAGGGTCTGCTGCTGGACGACGGCAGTCAGGACCTGCACGACTTCCAGGTGCCCTACGCGCGCAGCGCCGCCGAGGTGCAGGACTTCCGCCGGGACGGGGGCGAGCCGATCACGCTCGCCGACGTGGTGGTGGAGGCCCGGCCGACGATGCTGATCGGCACCTCTACCCAGGCCGGCGCGTTCACCGAGGCGATCGTGACGACGATGGCGGCGGCCTGCGAGCGGCCGATCATCATGCCGCTGTCCAACCCGACGTCCAAGGCCGAGGCGCTGCCGGAGAACCTGATCCGCTGGACCTCCGGTCGTGCCCTGGTGGCCACCGGCAGCCCGTTCCCGCCGGTCAGCTACGAGGGCCGGGATTACGTCATCGCCCAGGCCAACAACGCGCTGCTGTTTCCCGGGCTGGGGCTCGGCGTCGCGGTGTCCCGGGCCCGGCGGATCACCTCCGGGCTGCTGCTGGCCGCCGCCCATGCGGTCGCGCAACTGTCGGACGCCACGGCGCCCGGAACGGCGCTGCTGCCACCGGTCGAGGAGTTGCGGGTGGTGTCGGCGGCGGTCGGGATCGCCGTCGCCGAGGCCGCCCGGGACGCAGGTCTGGCTCAGGTACCGCTCGACGATCCGATTCGGCAGGTCCATCAGGCGATGTGGCGACCGCAGTACCCCGTCGTCCAGGCCATCTGACCCGCCGCCCACTCATCCACCATCCACAGGAGGTTCTGATGCCAGGTTCGGTCATCGTCGGCGGCGCCCGGACGCCGATCGGCAAGCTGCTCGGTTCACTGAAGACGTTTGAGGCGGTTGACCTCGGCGGGATCGCGATCAACGCGGCGCTGGAGCGCTCCGGAATCAGCGGCGACGTGGTCGATTACGTGATCATGGGGCACGTCCTGCAGGCGGGAGCGGGGCAGATCACCGCCCGGCAAGCGGCGCTCAAGGGCGGGATCCCGATGACCGTACCCGCGGTCACCGTGAACAAGGTCTGCCTGTCCGGCCTGGACGCGATCGCGCTGGCCGATCAGCTGATCGGATACGGCGAGTTCGAGGTTGTTGTCGCCGGTGGGATGGAATCGATGACCAACGCGCCCTACCTGTTGCCCGGCGCTCGCCAGGGGTACCGCTACGGCGACGCCAGGGTGGTCGACGCGACCGCGCATGACGGGCTGTACTGCTCGATCGAGAGCCGGGGCATGGGCGAGGCGACCGAGGACTACAACTCCCGGCTCGGCATCTCCCGTGAAGAGCAGGACGCGTTCTCGGTGACGTCGCACGAGCGGGCGACGGTGGCGGCGAAGAACGGCATTTTTGACGACGAGATCGTGCCGGTGAGCATCCCGCAGCGGCGCGGTGACCCGGTGGTGGTGACCCAGGACGAGGGGGTTCGGCCCGGGACGACCCTGGAGTCGCTGGCCTCGCTGCGGCCGGCCTTTGCGCCGGACGGCACGATCACCGCCGGGTCGGCGTCGCAGATCTCGGACGGCGCCTGCGCGGTCGTGGTAATGAGCCGGGACAAGGCCGAGGAACTGGGCGTCCCGATCCTTGCCGAGATCGCCAGCCACGGAGTGGTCGCCGGACCCGATCCGTCCCTGCAGTCTCAACCGGCCAACGCGATCAAGAAGGCGCTGGCCCGGGAAGGGCTTTCGCCGCAGGACCTGGACTTGATCGAGATCAACGAGGCGTTCGCCTCGGTGGCGGTCCAGTCGATGCGCGAACTGGGGGTCAGCGACGACAAAGTGAACGTCAACGGCGGGGCGATCTCGATGGGGCACCCGATCGGGATGTCCGGCGCCCGGCTGGTGCTGCACCTGGCGCTGGAGTTGCGCCGGCGCGGTGGTGGGGTGGGTGCTGCCGGTCTGTGTGGTGGCGGCGGCCAGGGCGATGCCCTGGTGCTCCGGGTTGTCCCGTGACCTCTGTGGAATTCGCCTGAAGCTGCTGGAAAGGGCTTGAACTGCTGGGAAGTGCCGGGAACTGAGGGAAGGAAAACGAGATGGCTGACATGACGGGGCAGGTTGCCCTGGTGACCGGCGGGGTGCGCGGGATCGGCGCGGCGATCACCGAGCGGTTGGTGAACCGGGGCGTCAAGGTTGCCGCCGGATACTCCCGAGACACCGGCAAGGCCAAGGAGTTTCAGGACAAGTTCGGCGACATGATCAGTACGCATCAGGGCAACATCGGCTCCGACGCGGACTGCGAGCGGGTGATCGACGAGGTGATCCAGCAGCACAGCCGGCTGGACATCCTGGTCAACAACGCCGGGATCACCGCGGACAAGACGGTGCGGCGGATGACTCCGCAGGACTGGGACCGGGTGGTGCAGGTCAACCTGTCCGGGGCGTTTTACCTGTCGAGGGCGATCCTGCAGCACATGCTCGATCGCGGGTCGGGCCGCATCATCAACATCAGCTCGATCATCGGTGAGTCCGGCAACATCGGGCAGGCGAACTATGCGGCCGCCAAGGCAGGATTGTTCGGTTTGACGATGAGCCTGGCTCAGGAGACCGCGCGCAAGGGCATCACGGTGAACGACGTTGCGCCCGGCTATATCTCCACCGAAATGGTGGCCGCGGTGCCGAAAGACGCGCTGGACAAGGTGATCGCGAAGATCCCGGTCGGCCGGCTGGGCGAGCCGGACGAGGTCGCCCGGGTGGTGGAGTTCCTCGCCGACCCGGACTCGGCCTTCATCACCGGCCAGATCTTCTCGGTGAACGGCGGCCAGTACATGTAGCCGCCATCACGGGCGGCGGCTCTCGGGAGCGAGGTGGTCGACGGGCAGTGGGCCGCGGCTGAGCACGGTACGGATCGCGAAGGTGCTGCGCGCGTCGGTGATGGCCGTGATGGCGAGGATCCGACCGAGCAGCAACTGCTCGTACTCGCCCAGGCTCGGGACGACGGCCTCCACCAGGAAGTCCGAATCGCCGGAGACGACGTAGCAGGCGACCACGGCGGGGATGTCGGTCAGGGCCGCCTCGATCCGGCGCGAGGTCTCCTGGGAGTGCTGGTCGACCTTGAGCGAGATGAACACGGTGAGCTCGAGGCCGGCCCGCTCGCGGTTGAGCTCGGCGCGATAGCCGGCGATCAGGCCGGCCGCCTCAAGGGCCTTGGTCCGGCGCAGGCAGGACGAGGGGGAGAGGGCGACGGCTTCGGCCAGGTCGACATTGGCGATCCGGCCGTCGCGCTGCAGGTGTTCGAGAATGGCTCGATCTGTCGAGTCCAAGGCGAGGTCTGGCATAAAACTGAGCATATGACGTCCTGAGTCGAATATTCGTGCACCACCGGCCCGAATCCAGCCACTATTTGCCATCGCGTGCCGGCCGATTCGAGTCAGGCTGGATGACGTGACCAGAACCGCGAATCTCTCCACCGCCAGGGCATCGGCGCTCTACGTCGGCGCCCTGCTCGGGCCCAGCCTGTTGCTCCTGCCCGGGCTGGCCGCGTCCCTCGCCGGCCCGGCCTCGATCCTCGCCTGGTTGCTGTTGCTGACCGTGTCGGCAATGTTGGCAGGGGTTTTCACCGCGCTCGGAACCCGGTTGCCGTCGGCAGGCGGGGTCGCCGCCTACACCGAGGCCGGACTCGGACACCCGGCCGGCCGGGCCGTCGCCTGGTGCTTCCTCGCCGGAGTGATCTGCGGTGCGCCGGTCGTCTGCCTGATCGGCGGGGGCTACATCGGGGTGTTGCTCGGTGGCGGCCGTACGGCCGGCCTGGGCGCCGCTGCCGTGCTGCTGGTCGCCGTGATCGCCTTCACCCTCGGCGGGGCGCGGGCAACAGCCGTTGCCCAGTTGGTGCTGATCTGTCTGCTGGTCGTCCTCGTGGCGGTGGCCGTGATCGGGTCCGCACCCGCGGCCCGCACCGCCAACTGGACGCCGTTCCTCCCGCACGGCTGGACCTCGGTCGGCAGCGCCACCTCGGTGCTGATGATGTCGGCGGTCGGCTGGGAGGCCATCGCTCCGCTCACGGCCAGATTGCGGAACCCGGCTCGGCAACTGCCTCGGGTCATCCTGATCGCGTTCGCCGTGACGGCGATCTTCTACCTCGGGCTGGCGATCTCGACGGTCGCCGTGCTCGGACCCGGCGCCGGAAGCGCGACCCCGCTCAGCGATCTGCTCCAGGTGGCGGTCGGATCCGCCGGTCCGGCGATCGCCGCGGTCGCGGCCGTGGCGCTCACCCTGGCCACCACCAACGCCTACCTGACCGGTGCGGCCGTGCTGGCCGCGGCGCTTCGGGCACCCGTTGCGCACGAAGCAGCTGCCGCTCCAGGAGGCACCGTTGCGCGAGGAGAAGCCGCTGCGCCAGCAGAAGCCGCCCCGCCGCGGGGGGCCGGCCGGCTGCAGATCGGCACCGGCATCGTCGGGCTGCTGATTCTCGGTGGCGCGGCGACCGGCTTGCTGAATACCGCCCAGCTGGTCGCGCTGCCCACGGCACTGTTCCTCACCGTCTACCTCGGCTGTCTGGCGGCCGCGACCCGGATCCTCAGCGGCGGAACCCGGGTGATCGCTGCGCTGGCGTTTGTTGCCGTCGCGGTCATCCTGGGCTTCACCGGATGGGCTCTGCTCGGGGTGCTGGCCGTCATCCTGCTCGCCGTCCTTGCCTCGCCGAAGGCCGTCCTTGAGTCGCGGACGGTCGTCGGGATTCCCGGTCCCGTCGACCCGATTCCCGGTCAATTTGCCCCAAAGCACCGAACATCCGTCGGATAACTGGTGTGGCCGGGTCAGTCGTGGCGGACGATGTACCCGTGAACCACGATTCAGACCTGGTGCCGATGACCCAGGAACTGCCGTCCGTGCAGTCGGGGCGGGGTCGCCAGGTGGTGCTGTGGACCCTGGGCGGGCTATTCGTGCTGGTCGGCGGGGCGTTGGCGACGGCTGCCCTGCTGCCGGTCTCGGAAGAGGTGCCCGTCAATACGTACCTGGTCGGGATGTCCATGAGTGGCCTGGGCCGATCCGAGGTACGCGAGGCGATCGACGGCCCGGTGGCGACCAAGGTTGAGGGCGCCGTCCAACTGCTGGTCGGCAACGACGTGGTGAAGGTGAAGCCGTCGCAGCTCGGGATCACCCTGGATCGCGCCGCGACCGAGCGAGCGCTGTTCGACAACGCCCCGCAATCCCTGCTGGATCGGCTGCGCGACCGGCGATCCGGAACCCGCCACGACATCGCGCCGGTGTTCGCCGTCAATCAGGCTGCGGCCGAGAAGGCGATGAAAGCTCAGTTGAGCAAGTTCATCCGCGCCGCCAAGGACGCCACGATCACCCTGCCGACGCCGTCCCCGCTGCTGCTGGAGAAGGGCAATGCGTCGTTCACCGCGGCCCCGGCCGCCGCCAGCGTGGTGCCGTCCGTGACCGGTCAGCGGATCGATACGAAACCCGCCGTCGCCGCAGTGCGCAAGGCCGTCGCCACGCAGCAGACCGAGGTCCGGCTGACCGTGCTGGAGACCAAGCCGAAGGTCTCGACGGCACAGGCGTCCGAGGTCGACCAGCTGATCGGCACCTTCACCACCGAACACCCTTGCTGTGCACCGAGAGTCACGAACATTCACCGGATCGCCGCAGTCGTCAACGGCTCGGTGATCGCCCCCGGGGCGACCTTCTCGCTGAACGCCGCCACCGGCCGGCGCACCGCCGCGAAGGGCTATGTCTCCGCTCCTGCGATCGCCGACGGGGAACTCGTCGACCAGTTCGGCGGCGGCGTTTCCCAGTTCTCCACCACGCTCTTCAACGCCGCCTGGTTCTCCGGTCTGCCCATCCTCAAACACCAACCGCACAGCAAGTACATCTCCCGGTACCCGCCCGGCCGCGAGGCCACGCTCGACTTCGACAGCATCGACCAGACCATCCGCAACGACACCGACTCGCCGGTGGTGATCCGAACGTCCACGACCGGGACCTCGGTCACCGTTGCCCTCTACGGTCACACCGGCGATCGGAAGGTCGAGTCCACCACCGGAGAACGGATACCGCGGACCGGTGGCGGATTCAGCATCACCGTCCAGCGCGCCGTCCTGGACTCGGGTTCCGTTGGCCGGCGCGACACTCTCAATTGGAGCTATACCGGCCTCGATTGATGCGGGAGGCTGGGGTCATGCAGATGACGGACATTCCGGTGCCCGGTACCCCCGCCGCGGTTCTCGGCCTGGAGGTCAGTCGGCGTTTCAGTTCGGCCGCCATGCTGAATCACTGCCGCCGCTCGTATCTCTGGGCCGCTGCCTACGCCGGTCTGAACAACATCGAGTTCGATGCGGAATTGTTGTATGTCGCCTCGATGCTGCACGACCTGGGCCTATCGGCGGAATTCGACAATCACAGCGTGCCCTTCGAAGCGGCCGGCGGCCATGTCGCCTGGGTATTCGCGGCGGGCGCGGGCTGGCCGGTGGCGCGCCGGGAACGAGCGAGCGAAATCGTCGTCCGGCATATGTGGGACGCGGTGGACGTCACTGTCGACCCCGAGTCGCACCTGCTCGCACTCGCCACCAGCCTGGATATCTCCGGTGCCGCGGCAGACGCCTGGCCGATGGCGCTGCGTACAGAGATCGTCACCGCATTGCCCCGGTTCGACCTGCGCGAGCAGTTCGTCGGCTGCTTCCGCGACCAAGCCGCTCGAAAGCCGGACAGTTCCGCCGGGGTCAGCTTCAGAAGTGGAATCGCCGATCGAATGGCGGCCAACCCGCTGGAATTACTCACTGGAGTCAACCGAGCCCCCGGAGTCAACAATTCCGCTGAAATCAACCGAGCTTGATCACTCGGTTTCAGAGATCTAGCCGAAAGCCCGATACTCCCTCCATGGCCCTCGCAGCGAGGTTCGGCGCCGGCACGCGGCTCTTTGCCACTTTTGCTGCGCTCAGCCTGCTGCCGGTGCTCACCCTCGGTGGCCTCTTGGCTTTCCAGTACCGGCATGAGGTGCAGCAGCGGGGGCTGGCCGAGGGCCGTTCCCAGGCCGAGGTGATCGCCCGAATGGTGGGGGAGACCCAACTGCGCGGAGTCAGTCTGCAATCCGGTCTCACGGCTGGAGAACGGCGTCGGGTGGTCGCATTCGCCGAGGCCGAGATGCGGACCGCGAACATTGTCCGGTTGCGGCTACGGGGACCGGACGGGCGGGTGGTCTTCAGTGCGGATGGCTCCGGCTTCGGTGGCGAGCCGGACGCGGAGGCACTCGAAGCCATGGAGGGTGAGTCGGAAGTTGAGATCACCCGGCTGAATACCGACGAGACCGACAGCGGGCCGGCCGGGGAGCGGGTCGTTGAGGTCTACACCGCCATTCATGACCCGCGCACCCGCACCGCGATCGGCGTCCTGGAGATCTACCTGCCCTACGAGGGGATCGCCAGCGAACTCGCAGCCGGTCTGCACCGCCTCTACCTGGGGCTGGCCATCGGGCTCGGCCTGCTCTACTTGCTGCTGGCCGGGCTGTCCGGCTGGACCACCCGGCGATTGGGTCGGCACGCCGCGCAGTTCCAGCACCTGGCCATGCATGACGCGCTGACCGATCTGCCGAACCGGACCCTCTTCGCGGAACGGATCGGCGAGGCCATTACCACCGCACAACGGCACGGCGGCGGTGCTGCGGTCGTCCTGATCGACCTGGACCGCTTCCGCGAGATCAACGACACCCTGGGGCACAGCAACGGCGACTTCCTGCTGACCCGGATCGCCGAGCGGCTGCAGGCGGCGATCAGTCCCGCCGACACGGTGGCCCGCCTGGGCGGTGACGAATTCGGCCTGGTGCTGCCCGATGTCGAGCACTCGGAGCAGATCGAGACCGCGCTGATCCGGATCCGGGAAGCGATCGAGGAGGAAGTGAATCTCGGCGGCCTGCCGGTGAACGTCGAGGCGAGCCTCGGCGTGGCGTTCATCCCGCACGACGGCGACGATCCCGACGTCCTGATGCAGCACGCGGACGTCGCGATGTATGTCGCGAAGCGGAGCCATGGAGTTGTCGTCTGCTACGACCCCGCGCAGGATCACTACAACGCCGAGCGGCTGGCGCTGGTCTCCGAGCTGCGCCGGGCGGTGCTACGGGATGAGCTGGTGCTGCACTACCAGCCGCAGGTCGACCAGCCGAGCGGTGACGTGCGGACCCTTGAGGCACTGGTCCGGTGGCAGCATCCGACCAGGGGGTTGCTGGCTCCGGACGAGTTCGTGCCGATCGCTGAGCAGACCGGCCTGATCGACGATCTGACCCGCTGGGTGCTTGACGCCGCCCTCACCGAGCTCTCCGGGTGGCGCGCCGAGATGCCGGAAATTGTTGTGGCGGTGAATATCTCGGCCCGAAGCCTGCAGCACCTGCACCTGCCGATCATGGTCGGCGCGGCCCTGGAACGGGCCGGCGCGGAACCGGACTGGCTGCTGCTGGAGATCACCGAGACCGCCCTGGTGACCGATGCCGCGCGGGCGGCGGCTGTGCTCGGGCAATTGAGCGCGGCCGGGCATCGGCTCAGCCTGGACGACTTCGGCCAGGGATACACCAGTCTCAGCCAACTGAGCGAGCTGCCACTGAACGAGCTGAAGATCGACAAGAGCTTCGTGCTGAACATGCTGCAGAGTTCGAGCGACGCGGCGATCGTGCGTTCGGTGATCGATCTCGGGCACAACCTGGGGATGAACGTGGTGGCCGAGGGAGTCGAGAGCGAGGACGTGGTGCGCGCGCTACTGGATCTCGGGTGTGACGTCACCCAGGGGTTCTGGTTCAGCCGACCGATGCCCGCCGATCAGGTCGCCCCCTGGCTCGCCACTCACCGGGCCGGCCTGCGCGCCGACCGGCAGCTCGGCGAGGTGGCCGGGCTCGCCTCACCGAGCTGAACCGCCGCCTGACCCGCGCTCGGGTCAATCTTGGTAAACGGTGCCCGGTGGCGGGGTTTGGGTGGTGATCAGGTAGTGGTCGATGGCATCCCGGGTGTGGCTGGGGCCGCGGGTCAGGTAGGTGGTGTGGCCGTCGCCCTCGCGGGTCACCAGCACGCTGGAGGGAAGATCCCGGTGCAACTGCAGGGCCCACGGGTACGCCGTTGACGGGTCGTGGGTGGCATTGGTGATCAGGATCTTGGGAGCGTGCCGGACCCGGATCGGCTTCGGCGGGTTCACCACCGGCGCGGGCCAGCCGACGCACCCGGCGAGAATGGTCCACGACTGCGACGCACCACCGAACCGTGGTGAGACCGCCTGCCCCAGCCGTTGCAGTCGGCGCAGATCTTTCAGGGTCCGGACCGGAGTCGGCCAGTCCAGGCATTCGATCGCGATCGCGCTGCCGTTCATTGCGCCGTTGCTCGGTTGGGTGGCGATCGGTACCGAGAACGCCGACGCGTCACCGGCCTCGGCCTGCTGGAGCGCCAGGGCGAGACCGTTCCAGCCCTCGTCCGCGATGAACGGGATCGGGGTCTTGAAGAGCAGCATGCCCTGGGTGTTGAACCTGAGGTCCTCGCCGGTCACCGAGGGACGGCAGGTGCCCTGCTGGACGCAGCTGGGAGCCGGGATCGGTGTCCGGTCGGCAGCGGCCACCAGGGTGTCGAAGAGCCGGCCGACGTTGCGGCCGTGCAGTGTGCAGGACGTGGTCTGACCGCACCAGCCGATGAAGCGCTTGAAGGAGTCGTCGTAGGCGTGGGCCTCGTCCTTGAACAGGCTGACCGGCGCCACCGAGTGATCGAGGGCGCCGTCCAGCGCCAGGGTCCGGATCTTGGTCGGGAAGAGTTCGGCGTACGTCGAGCCGAGCTGAGAGCCGTACGACAGCCCGAGGTAGTTGAGTTTCCCCTGACCAAGCGCCCGGCGGACGGCCTCGAGGTCGCGGGCGACGCTCACCGTGTCAACGTGCTCCAGCAGTGGTCCGGTGAGTTGACGGCAACTGCGGCCGAGCGCCTGGTTCCGCGCGACCAGGCGGCGGAATCCGGCCTCGTCCGTCGGGAACAGCGAGACCTGTCGATTGAGCAGCGCCGGGTCGCAGCTGACCGGGCTGCTGAGCCCGACGCCGCGCGGGTCGAAACCGATCAGATCGAAGTTCTCCCGGGTGGCGGCGGTGAAGAAGTTCAGCCCGAGGGATTCGGCGTAGACGAACTCGGTCCCGGAACCGCCGGGGCCACCCGGGTCGAAGAACAGGCTGCCGATCGGGTGCGTGCCGGTTGCCCGCAGGCGGTTCACGGTCACCGTCGCCTTCGGCCCACGCGGGTGCGCATAGTCCACCGGGACCTGGATCGAGGCGCACTGCAGGTCTGCCGGTGAGCCGGGGATCGGGCAGGCCGTCCAGTTCAGGGATGCCTGCGTGGCGGCGGCCTTGTCACCTTCGGAGGCAGCATCGGCCGTGCTCGTGCTGGTGCCCGCGGCGAGGGTTGTGCCTGGGCCCGGGCCTATGGCTATGGCGGTGGCGGGAGGCATGGCGAGCGCCATGCCGACGAACACCGCCGTCCCGATCGCCCAAACCCGGCCCATCACGTTCTTCCGGTTCATCAACCGACCCCCAGTCCAGGCGCGGCGCCCCACGCTCCACGCACCGGAGCAATGGTTCTCCTCCTCATCCACCCCGTCGATAGGTCATTTGTCATGAATTCCCATGATCAGGCCACTTCGCACCCCTTGAGCCGGTGAAATCAAGATCGAATCGCCCAAATCACCGGCCGATGGGGTGCGAAGTCGGCGGGAGCACCGGCCTGTCATTTCTCCGTAAGCTGAGCTCGTGCCACTCACTGCCAAGTACCCGACCACCTGCGGGCTCTGCTCCTTGCCGGTCAAGCCCGGTGACGAGATCGCCAAGGCCGGAACCCGCTGGGCGCACGTGGCCTGTGCCGCGGACGGCCAGCAGGCGCTGCCCGAACTCGCCGACGGCGCCAAGCCCACCGGATCCCCGGCGTCCGCCCTGGCTGCGTCCGGCAAGGGTGGGTCCGGCAAGGTCGGGTCGGCCAAGGTCACGCCGGTGAAGCGGACGGTCCGGAAGGCCCCGGGCCCGGCGATGACCGCGGCCCCCGGCGCGCTGGAGGTCTGGACGGACGGCGCCTGCTCCGGCAATCCCGGTCCGGGCGGCTGGGCCTGGGCCACCGAGGACGGACGTCAGGGCAGTGGCGCCGCCGCGCTGACCACCAACCAGCGGATGGAGATCCAGGCGGCGCTGGAGGCGGTGAAGGCGCTCGACGGCCCGCTGACCGTCGTCAGCGACTCGACGTACGTCGTCAATTGCTTCAAGGACGGCTGGTGGAAGGGCTGGCTCGCCCGGGGTTGGGTGAACAGCGCGAAGAAGCCGGTCGCCAACCGCGATCTCTGGGAGCCGCTGATCACCCTGGTCGGCGAGCGCGGCAACATCTCGTTCCGCTGGGTCAAGGGTCACTCCGGCGACACGATGAACGACCTCGTCGACCAGCTCGCGGTCAAAGCCGCAAAGAGCGCCGTCGGCTGACCCGCTCGGTGCCGCCAGGGCTGGCGGGATCAGGCTGCGGGCGGGTGACCGCGATCCAGACGGAGAACAGCCGGGTGACGGCGACCGCGGCCAGCGTCTCGGCGGTGAGCAGGCCGACCAGGACGAGCAGCTGCACCCGGCCCGCCTCCAGTGGGGTTGCCCCGCCGAGCAGCAGCCCGACGAAGGCGCCCGGCAGGACCACCAGGCCGACGTTGCGGGTCTGGTCCAGGGCCGGGACGAGGGCCCGGGCGGCGGCTCGTCGAGCCGGCTCGCGAACCGCCTGCCGGGAGGTCGCGCCCAGCGCCAGCCAGCCCTCGATCTCGTCCCAGCCGTCGTTCACGTCGTCGATCAGCCGGGAACCGGCCAGGGTGGTCGCGGTCATCGCGCCACCGACCAGCTGAGCGACGAACGGCACCGTGGTGCGGGCGTCAAAAGTCAGTGCCCGGCAGGCGAAAACGGTGAGGGCGCTGGCTCCGGCGCCGGCGATGATGGCTACCGCGGCGGTGGGGATGGCGTGCGGCACCCGACGCAACCGGCGCCCGGAGGTCCAGGCGGCGGCGCTGAGCATGGTCAGCAGGTAGACCGGAGCCAGCGCTGGGGTCCGCAGCACCACACCGATGACGGCGCCCACCGCGAGCAGTTGCACCAGGGCCCGCAGGCTGGCGGTGAGCACGGCCCGGCCCTGCCCGAGCCGGGCCCAACCTCCGACAATTGCGGCGATGACGACGAGGGCCGTCAGGGCGGCGCCGAGCGACAGGAGGTCGGGCCAGTCGCTCATTCGGTGATGCTGCCACTGGCCGGTCGGGTCGCTCGCATGCGCCGCGTCCGCCCCGTTCGGCGCAGCAGCAGCCGGCCGCCGACCCCGACGGCGAGGATGACGATCCCGGCCAGCACCGACGGCCACGGCAGAGTCACCACCAGGACCGCACACCCGAGCGCCCCGAGCACCTGAAGCGGACGCGGGAACCGGCGCCGGTCCTCGGTCTGCCGGAACGCCGACAGGTTGGCGATCAGGTAGTACAGCAGCACCCCGAAGGACGAAAAGCCGATCACCGCGCGCAGGTCCACGAAGCCGACCAGCACGGTGACGGCAATGGCCAGGGCGATCTCGGCGTGGTGCGGGACTCGGTGCCGGGGATGCACGGCGGCCAGCCAGCCGGGCAGGTCACCCTCCCGGGCCATGGCGAGCCCGGTCCGGCCGACGCCCGCGATCAGTGCCAGCAGCGCGCCCAACGAGGCGCTCGCAGCGCCGAGCCTGGCTATCGGCGCGGCCCAGGCCCAGGTTCCGGCGTCCACCGCGGCCGCTACCGGGGTGGCGCTGTTCGCGACTCCGGCCGGGCCGAGAACCAGCAGCAGCGTCACCGCGACCACGGCGTAGACCGCCACCGTGCCCGCCAAGGCGAACAGGATGGCCCGCGGGATGGTCCGAGCGGGGTCACGGACCTCTTCGGCCAAGGTGGCGATCCGGGCGTATCCGGCGAAGGCGAAGAAGATCAGCCCGGCCGACTGCAGCACCCCGTACCAGGTCCAGTCCGGCGAACTGGCATCCAGGAGGGTGCTGTCCGGGTGCCCGCCGAGCAGGCTTGCCGCCACCGAGACGGCGATCGCGGTCAGGACAACGGCCACGATGATCCTGGCCAGGGCTGCGGTCCGGGTGATGCCGCGGTAGTTCAGCGCCGCCAGGGCACCGACGGCGAGCGCGGCCACCAGGCGCTGCGGCCAACCCGGGTGGCCGGGGACCGCGTACGCGGCGAAGGTCAGCGCCATCGCGGCGCAGCTGGCGGTCTTGCCGATCACGAAGCCCCAGCCGGCCAGGAAGCCCCACCACGGGCCGAGCATCTCCCGGCCGTACACGTAGGTCCCGCCCGAGGTCGGGAACTGGGCGGCGAGCTGGGCCGATGCGGTCGCGTTGCAGTACGCGACCAGCGCAGCGACCGCCAGACCGATCAGCAGCCCGGCCCCGGCGGCCTTGGCCGCCGGTCCGAACACGGCGAACACCCCGGCGCCGATCATCGAGCTGAGCCCGATCACGGTGGCGTCCGCGGTGCCCAGCCGCCGGGCCAGGCCCGGCTGCGATGCTCGGGTCGGCTCGCTGGCGCTGGCTGTCATCCCCTTCTCGTACCACGAACTGCCGTCACCGCGAGCGCTGAGCCCCAGCGTTCGCCGAACGGTCATGCTCTGCTCGTCCCGCGATCATTGGCTCTGCCATTTGTCATCTATCTTCACCACGGTCGTGCTGCCGGTCACCGTTCCGGCCGGATCGAGAAGGCTCACCCGGATGCGCGTAGCCCCGCCGGTGCGGCCATGAATCAAGCAGGACGGCACGTCGACCGATGTGCGGGTATGAGTGCTGTGCGGGTATGAGTGCGGACGGCCAGGTCTCGGCTCCAAAGGGTTCGACACAGCCGGTGCCGTCCCGGTTCCCGCTGGACCGGGTTCGGGCCGGCGACGCCGAGATCTTCGGTGACCTCTACCTCGAACATGCCCGGCGGGTGTACTCGTTCTGCGGTCGGCGAACCGGGGATTGGGTGGGCGCCGAGGATCTGACCTCCGTGGTGTTTCTGGAGGCGTGGCGAACCCGGGAACGGGCTTTCGTCGTTGAAGGGTCGCTGCGGGCCTGGCTTTTCGGTATTGCGGCCAATGTCAGCTCGACCGCCGGGCGTTCCCGGCGGCGGCATCGGGCCGCGCTGCGCCGGTACGCGGGTCGGCGGGACATTGGTGAGCCGGCTCAGGACGACGGGATCGCCGAAACCGCCGTGCACGACGCCGACCGCGATCGGGTGGGCGCCCTGGTGCGCGCGGCTCTGGACCGATTACCGCGCGCCCAGCGCGACGCCGTCCAGTTGTGCCTGCTGGGGGAGCTGACCCAGGCGGAGGCGGCGGTTGTCCTCGACGTCCCGGTTTCCACCATTCGGTCCAGGGTGCACGACGGTCGGGCCACCCTGCGGCGATTGCTGCATTCGAGGGAGATCGACGCACCCTCCTGGCTGATCGGACATCAGATAGCCGAGCGCCGGTCCGGCGCCCCGGCCGAGGCGAAGGGAACGCGCAGATCATGAACCGCGAGCCCACCCTGAGCAACGACCGGCTGAACCGACGCCGGGAGCACCTGATGCGCGAAATCACCCTTGAACAGACCTCAGCCGCTGCTTCGCCGACTGCCACCGTCCGCACAGTGCGCGCCGGTCGCCGTCGCGGCCTGGTCGGTGCCCTCGCCGGGGTCGCGGTGGCTGCGGCGGTCGTTGTTGCCGTCACGCTGCCCGGCTCATCCGGCGGCCCGGCCGCTTTCGACGTGCAACGGATCTCGAACGACACCGTCTCGATCCGGATCGTGAACACCGCGGTGGACGCCAAGGAGATGACCCGGCAGCTGCACCGGCAGGGACTGAACATCTTCATCGACACCATGCCCGCCAGCCCGCAGCTCGTTGGCTTCTGGCTGACCAGTAGCTTCTCCGGCGACGTCCCGGAGAGCGTCGCGTCAGCCCTGATGGCGCAGAGGTCACCCGGATACACCGCCACGGTGGAACTGCCGGTCTCGTTCCGCGGCGAGATCCGGCTCGGGATCGGCCGGGCCACGCGGCCGGGGGAGGAAGTGCAGGTTGGCGGCATGCCTAACGCGCTGGCTCCGGGCGGCCGACTGGCCTGCCTGCACGCTTCCGGGGGTGACCCGCAGACCGTCCGCACCGCAGTCGAGGCACTCGGCTACA
>Ga0307513_10000312_pt1 | contig 69919 bp, 50 predicted proteins | sample 15_EM_MG_FD_202174 | JGI IMG/M metagenome (GOLD analysis project Ga0307513, IMG submission 202174) | Populus trichocarpa ectomycorrhiza microbial communities from riparian zone in the Pacific Northwest, United States - 15_EM | ecosystem: Host-associated > Plants > Roots > Unclassified | place...
TTCGCAGATGTGCAAACTTGAGACCAGGGCTAATATTAACAGTATGACCAGACCAACGCGCATCATCACTGGAGAATACTGAAGTAGGTGCCTTAGTCAGCAGTGTCTTAAACATGACAGGGGCGGTACAACATTTTCCACTGTCGCACCAGTCAAGGAGATAGCACACCGAACGATGAAAGGCTGGGTTAGACAAACGATAAAATATCGCCGGAGCAGTGCCAAGAATTACTGTGTATTTCGGGATTGTGATAAATATGGCAGAGGCTCCTCGGGCATAGCAGCAGCCAAAGAGCCACCGCCTGGCCAAAAACGTAAGCATCCCGCAGCTGATGAAGCACCATGACGCAAGGGTGGCTTCCGTTTAGATAAGCTCCTGTGGCTGGTAATATTACCTGGGGAGCGCCTGCATTGCCGCGGCTTGTGTCCTCGACAAACGCAGTCATTGGCTGACCGAGTGAAACAAAAAACAAAAAACATCACCATTGGAACAGGCAATTCTGGACTCCCAGAGCAAACGGCTTATCAAGGAAAAAAAAAAGCCCAGAGACCTTGGCCAAATCAGAGTAGAATATAGGCCTGCCAAGGCAGGAGGAATCTTTGTTTCCAACTTTCTCGGGCTGCCAAGAGTTTTCCAAGTTGCGATAAGGCCGCCGGCATGCGGTCTCAGTTGACTAGTTGAAACCAGAGGCGCTAATGGCTGGACTCTTCCGTCGTTTTTTGGCACTTTTCCGGTAATAGTTCACTTGGCCCGTTGTGCCTGGGGCCTCGGAGCCAAGATGGAGGTCTTTGACGCATTTTGCCATCCACACGGCGGAGTGGTGACCAATGTGGTGAGTGATCACCGCCCTCCCGAAGCTTACGCTATACTGCGCTTGGCAAAGTCTGGGCTATTCCACTCTTTAGCGTCTAATAAGTTACAGCACTCTTTTACCCCCCAAACATACGCTCTGATAGCTGTCCCCCTATGTTTGTGACGATGTGACCTTTGCTAAGCGGCGGAGTTGAATACCATACCTTACAAACTCTCGAGCGAAGTTTGATAGGTCAAGGGTAAGAGTAAGAATAAGACACTTCAGCACGGACTATGGAATCACCACAGCCTCTCCTCTAGGCCCTCACTGCCAAGTACGGGAGGGGGCTGCAAGTCCTTTCCCGACTCTTGCTCTTTCAACCCAATTTTAGCTCCCAAAACCTTAGTCGTCAACTCTCTCAGACCTCAAGCATATAACCTACCGGCTTTCCCACTCAAGTCTTTCCTTTCACCACTATCTTCCTTTACTTAAACAGAAACCAGCCTCCTCCTCGGACTCTCCTTCTTCCCTTTCACTGCACATTTCCAAACATTTACATATATTTTTACCAAATACCGAAAATGCGTTCATTTCTTGTTTCTTCGTTTTTGCTATCGGTCTCTTTGCCTTCCACCCTTGTCTCCGCTTGTATTTACAAACGTGAGGATTCGACCCTACCCTCCTTCACATATACTGGCGAAACTGGCCCTATCCTCTGGCACAACTTGACGGTTGACGGCAAAAACTTTCCCTATCACAAATGTGCAACCGGGAAGCAACAGTCGCCGATCGACATCACCGACCTAGTTCCTCTCGCAAAGAACACCACAACTTCCTTCCCATTCTCTGGCAAATTCACCATGGAGGATAACGGTCACACCATCGAGCTCACCCCTCAGAAGCCAGATGACTACAAGTCCATCCTCGGCGGTGAGGAATATAAATTGAGCCAATTCCATTTCCATACATCCAGCGAGCATCGTCTGCGCGAGGAGACTTTTCCCTTGGAAGTCCACTTTGTGCACACCAAGGTTGGCGGTAGGCTGCCCCCCTTGTTCCGAAACTTCCATACGAAGTAAAGGCTAATTTTGCGATTGCAGATGATAATAAGATCGCTGTCGTTGGCATCTTTTTCGAACTGGTCAACACTGGCTCTGGGGATATGGTCCTCCAGTCAATCTACTCAAAGCTTGATGGCCTCAAGAAATCCGGGTATTCCAAGAGGGAGGAGAAGAGTGGAGATTCATTCGAGGTCCAGATGCAGTTAGTGCCCCAACAATACCTATTCATATGAGCGGAAGAAACTAATGCCGGGCAAACAGCTCCATCAACAACATTGTCGACAACTCCCGCATCCGTAGCTACCCCGGATCTTTGACCACCCCCCCTTGCTCTGAGGATGTCTCCTGGTACGTTGTTGAGGACCCTCTCGCCATCACGGTCCAGCAGTTCAACAAGATGAACAAGATCATGAAGTTCAACTCGCGCTTCACCCAAAACGACTACAGCAGCCCACCCAAGGAGAACCTCCTTGCGTTGAATAAGCAGACCAAGCAGACCCCCACTTTGTAATACTTTCGCATTCGTTTATATTAGAGGTGGATAGGAAATTTTCTACAGGTGCGGGGGGGGGGGGGCGCATTGGGTAATGGTAATCTGTAATTAGAGTTGTTGAGTACAGTACCGGTTGTGGTTGTTTAAACATATAGTTGTATCTTTTTTATATATTTTCCACCTTCTGTTTTTCTTAGATTTTCTTAAATTCATACCTTCTCTTTGCCCATCCTCGGATCCTCCTGAAAACCATAACATGATCGCCAGCCCCTCCAACACCACAAACATTCCCTCTTTTCTAGTTTTTCCTTCCTTCTCCCCCTTCCACAAAGGTCTAAATAATCTGTACTTGTACAGTATCATCATGCCCACGGTAATTAATTAATCTATCCCAAATCCCTGCGCCCAGCAAATACCCCATCTCCGGGCAAGAGATATGAAGCACTCACTATAACGTCCTCCACGCCATAGCGAGCGCCCGGCATAGCGAGCCATCCCCCCAAATACTAGCCACTATTGAAATCCGGACTGGGTTTAGCCAATCACATTGCCCAAACTTGGAGATGGCTCGCTATGCCGTGCGCTCGCTATGGCGTGGAAGACGGTACCCGTACCGGCAACCGAAACATCGAAACCCGGAATCCATAGAATAGCCCACCCGGATAAACCTTTATTATTATTATTATTGGCTGTTATTATATTATACATTTGTTTAATCCCTGCTCCGTTCGGGTACCGGTACAATATAGTACCTTCTTACCCACTGCACAGGACTGTGGTAACCCGGTAAAAACAATGAACCTGCACTCAACTTACCCGCCTTCCGTCCTTTGATGAACTTTCCCATGCGAATCGGTGAAAAATCTCATTAACAGCACCGGTTTGGTTCGATTTTTTATTTTTATTGCTAAATCTGAGATAACATGCCGGATATCTTTGGGAAGTGCTTCCTTCTTTCCGGTATAGATTACTTAAGTTCTGGATTGAAATTGGGGTTTTTTATTGGGGGGGTTTTTTTTTTGCCTTTCGCCGCCTTGAAACGGTAATAATTATTATAACATTATTATTATGACGTCGGTAAGGAAAGTCGCTGCGTTTGGAATTGAGGGTTTCTTGGATAAATTTACCTCTTTCTTCTATTAAACTTTTAAAATCCCATACCGGTACTGTATGGTTCTATGTTGATTCCTGGCTTTTGTTGGCGAAGAAGGGCAGTGCCTGAACGATTCTAGAGGATTGTGACTTAGCAGGATATAGGCATCGAGGGGATTGGTTTTATTTTTGTTCCTACTCTTATTTATTTTGCTTTACCTCATCTCCTCGGGATGCTGATAACTTAGTGCCTAATGACTTTGGGTTGGAGGGGGTACAGTACAGTACCCGTACGTGCCTGTAGGATTCCCCCGAATCCTGACCACCTACGTAGTACAGCCGTCTACCAAAAGTTTCCCCCACCCCTGGAGGCAACGTGACAAGATTTCATAGGGGATGTATTACTGTATAGCCATTTGTGTTATTGCCAGCCTGGATGGGAGAACTTTTGGCGCGGGGCTGTACCTTACTGTACTGTACTAGTACTATCCAGTAGAGTCCAGTCTACGGTACCAGCTAGGGTTATTTTTTTTATAAAAAAAAAAAGAAAGAAAGAAAGAAAAGGAAAAGCCACTTGATTGCGACCTTCCCAAAAGAAATCCTTACAAAGACCAGATGCAGATTCCCATGGTATTACAAGCACACTAAGATACTTGTACGAGTGCACACGAACGGAGGACCCTCCGTCCCTCCTGCCCCCCCGGAGAGGAATACCGTATGCTTGTGTCCTTCTCGATGTACCAGCACACCTAGTACAGCAAAGTCCGTACAACACCTTCCAGATTATACTTACCGGATTCGCCGAATATTTGCTCACCCACCCACCGGCGGGTAGTCGGTCATCGTCTGTGGGGTACCGGTACGGTAGTCTGGAAGATTTCCGTGACAGCGAGTTTTTGGAGAGTTCTGCCTGCACGGTAATCAATGTCCTTTTAGCCATTTGTACTACCTGAGGGTATATGAGTGAGTGTTTAGCGGTACATTGTGCTTGTTGTCATTGTGCGTGAGTGATGGAATAGAACCGGTGGTGGTGGTTTCTTGGTATTTTTTCGGGTGGTGTGGGTAGTATGGGTATGTTGGATGGGATGGGAAGGGCTGTGTGGATTGATGGGGGTGGTTCTAGTGAAGCGGGAGGACTAAGATGCAGGCTATGTGCTTGTGATGCGGTGGGGGGGTGCTGCTTGGCATGTTACGGTATTAATTTAGGATTGCGTTGAAAGGGCTATTGTGTTTGGAGGGGTCTACTTGGAAATTAGAATGAAGTTATATGGCAGACTAAGCCTAGAACTGGAAGAACTGTAGGGTACAGTATTAATACTATAACTTGGAGATTTGGAGCTTGATCGTCTACCCGAGTCCGATACCCGCCTCAGCCAAGAAGCACCCGGTGTGGACATGCAGGTACAAGCGCGAGAAACATATTTTTCGTTTTAATCCCCCTTGTAGGCAGTTACACTCTGCAATCTCGGATCCCAATACCGGTAATCTAGATACTGCACGGTATAGTTCCTTACAGCAAAACCTTACCAGTTGCCCCGCTAGATTCGCTATACCAGACGGATTCTCCTGATTCTGGCCGTCTAGGATAGTGGGATAGGACTGTATTTCTCCAGACCCTTGCACCCAGGCATGCTATTGGTAGTAGTGCCCCTGCCGGGGACGAGTCCTCTGCAAGAGCACCCTACGGTACTCCACCCCTCCGCCAGCAGATTCACCAGCGGCTAAAAATTTCCAGAGGTTTGGGACACCTTGAAACCTTGCGTCCCGCTTACCTTCCTGCACTCAAAGGGCCGAACAAGGTCGAGCACCCCGCGAGAATCCTAAATCTCATCACTCGACAAGTAACTCAACTCTGAGCAGCGCGGCTATGTCCAGTTCTCTAGCACTCATCAATTTGAGGTGTGTTGTCCTGGTATCCTGAAATAGATGCCGAGATCCTTGAATTTAGGCCCAAAACACCAATTCTTGACCCTTCTACTTTGGGATACAATGAATTGACAATTGCGGTAAAGCTCTTAGGTACTGTACGGATATGGGTGATCGGACCCTCTAGATCCTGGAGGCTTGACCCTTAACTAGGCCTCATGTGTAAGGGAATGAATGGGGCTTGTAAGGAAATTACTCAAACAAGCAAGAAGCATTGGCACTGTATCAGTCCCAATCCCCAGGGGTTCCGTCATCTACCTTCATACTCGGATATTCCCAAGGTTAGTCTCGGAATCATACCCGCGCTATTACCTGAACTGGACTCGAGTGTGCGCCGGCATCCTCCATCCGGTGGGTACCGCTGGCTAGATTGCAATTATAATGCCGGTGGAGCAGAAATACTACTTGCGCCTTTACCGGGAAAAAAAAAATCCAGGTAAAAGGTAAACCGGAGCCTCATCCCCACCACCCCCCGCAATATTCGGCGGCCGGCGTTCTTCTTGGCAGGCACGCGTGAGTGCGGTAACATACCGGTACGTGCCGCACAGGACAAACCCGGTAAACACCAGTACTTGTAACTGGTAACAAACATTCACATGAAAAGTGAGCATAAAGCCAAGGGATGGCTCAGGCAAGAATGCATCCCTAATTCCTTGGACTCTTGGCTGTTTGGTACGCGTTTCGGCGGGAGCTACCGATAGCTTACCCAGAAGGCTCGAGGGGAGTGGCTTTGATACCGTAAAATCTCCTATAATCCACCATTTCTGCTAGAGCTCTAATCTCCGTACCAAAAGACAAAAGCCCCCGAGAATGATTAGTGTTTTCCTTACATAGTAAAGCTTGAGCTCGAAGTGCACGCGTCGGGTGGTATCAATTGGCATTCGTAATTCTGGTAACTTCTCAAACTAAACTTATCGTGCGTTGATATAGCAATTTCAATTAATAATCTAATAGTGGATGATATTGTGAGATTTTATGACACTGGTAGTACGAGTATCGTGACTGGCTTGTTCCCTCAGGCTATCGTATCGTTTGCCTTGCCAAGTTGCCAAGGTCACCTATTCTTCTGATCCTTGGAGAGACAGAGAATCAGGGGGATGCGGGTGGGCGGAGATTGGCTCCTGCCGATCTTTAGGTTCATCGGGTATCACTCGTAATTACCAAGCTGCAAGGGACCACTAGTCTGGGCACCCGCTACTACCTCCCCAAAGTTCCTGCAAGTGCCCTTCGAAGTATTCCTAGCCCTTGGAAACACTCTCTAACATTCTATTCCCACTGTTCAGTAGAATCATATTACTATGAAACCCCCAAGTGGCGTATCCGAAAACAGTTATCTGGAAGGATCTTGCTTTTCTATAGCCACCGAGAGGTATCGTTCTTGAGGTAGACGAAAGCGTTCATGGGAACTCTGCAAAAGTGGTTGTGTTTGTAAGATGACACCGATGTTTTACGGTATACGCTTGAGGAGGATTCTTGGACTATAACTTACCGAATTCTTTTGGGAAGGTCAGATTAAAGATATTATATTACCGGTATACCGGTAGCCAAGCCAACCAACTAGGGAGCAACAAGACCCTTAAATCACTACACTCGAGTGCTTTAGGTGAGTAAAGGAAGGTGGTTAGGGGAAGTCCTCCCGACTGTTCCGGACGGTGGTATATAGGTGTTTGTTTTGGCGAGCTGCAATGCTAGTTTTTTTGGTATCATAATATGTTGGCAATTTATTTTTCTCTCACGTCATGATAATTTATCGTGTTCCTGATCTAGGTTTGGTATATAGGTCGCGGCTTTGGCGGATTCTGGGAGCCCGGGATACCTGCACCGGTAATTCTGGGACAATTGGAGTTTTTTACTCCTATCATACCAACGTCATAACAGAACCTGAGCCCAAGGGTTATCCGGATAATAGTTTCCTCCATTCACTGGTGCAGTTTCCCTTACTTCCTGGTAATTAACGATAACATCTCTTCCATCGCCTCTCCAAACCTAAGCATCACGGTTCTTGACCTCGTATTTTGTGGTATTTCTAACATGTTATTCTTTGACAATCCTTTCCGGGAACCCGGGGTGGTTTGTCACACGAATAAAGTAGTTTACCGGTATTATACGAGTCTTCTAAATTGTGCTCTACAGCTTACCAAGAAGTATTGTCCGCTCTTCCGATATTCCATCCAATCAGATCCTCCCCCTCTTTTTTTTCTCCACCGGACTCCTGGTAACAGCAAGACCTCGTATGATATACCAAGATGAGCTGGAAGCTTCAGGCCAACTACGAAAGGAGAAAGTTGTTCCTGACTCCCTTAATGTCATGAGTGGCTTACACTGGGTTGTTACAAGTATACACTATTAGCCCAAAAAACCATATACTATCTGAAGAATTTGATGAGGTCACACCCCATACCCACAACCTAACCTTACTGTTTCGTTCTTGGCTGCTGGGAGTAGACCCCCACCCCTGATGGAAAGCATTGCAGTTCTGGGAAGGCGGGTAGAATGCAAGCAAGGGAGAAAGTAAAGTTTGTGCTTTGTGTGAAACACCACAATGAGCAAAACATGCAGTCATCCAACACTCACGGGGGCCAAATGCCAATGCTCTGGGCGTCGGGTAGAGCTACGCTAGTCTACAAGCACTGCCAAACCGCCATTATTCTTCTACATTTTTCGGTTTACTAGAATACTAGTACAGGGCCTCGCCGTCCCAAGGTCTCCCCCACTCTTGCCCGAAATTTCAGACCCCCTACTAGATAATTAAGCTGACAAAGCTTCATCCAAACCTCGGCTGGGGAAAAGACAAGAGTGCGCAGTAACTTAGAGCCTGTTTGGATGTCAAAATATCCCAGAGGTTCTTGGAGATTGCAATACAAAACCAGGATTTCTTGGAAGATTTTGGAGATTCTCAATATTTTTGGCTCCCTAGACATCCGTCTCTTTGATATTTCAATCCCTATAGCCCCCACCGCAATCTCTAAGATTGAAAATTTACTCCTGGAAGGTACAGTAGATATTCCCTAGATTGCACCGGCGCCAGCTGCGGGCCCACTACGCCTTTTTGTACTACCTGGATTTATAGGTCCGCGGTTGGACGGGACTCGTTTTGGACCTCGGTCGCACAAGGGGGTTTTGGCTAGTGGAGTTAATTTATCAAGCGCCGCTAGAGGGAGGAGATCTATGATCTATGGGATGGCTGCGGGCTGAGATCTCTCGAGTTTCCGGTAGATTGGTAATTTGTGGATTCCAGATCTCGTGGATTTTTGCCTCTGGGCAGGTCCCCGGAGTTATCCAGTGGATCTACTAATTACTTGGGTACGGTAGCTCTTAACCCGCCTTGGTGCTCGCGCCCCTGGGGTGCTATGTATGGGAATAATTTGCAAAGGTAGTGATTTTTTTTAATGCGGGTTGTGTGCTAATTCTTGAGCTAGTTTGGGCGTTGGGGTTTTTAGAAGTTGTATGGGGGGTGGGGGTCGCAGACGGCTTTCTTGGCGGTGAGGAGTGACCGTGAAGTGGATCACCGGTATGAGGGGGCTGCAAGACCACTATAGTGTGCACTAATTAGTTATGAAGTCATTGTTACTAGTGCTCGAGTACTAGGCCACTAAATATTCGCTTTTGTCTACCTGGTACTCGTAGAGTATTCTCCTTATATTAGACTGCATCTCTCTCCAGTTTCCATTAAACTCTGGGATCGGCTGCCGGATTACTTGTCTTGGTCAAGGGAACCGACGGTCAAACCCTGTTATCCCGGATAATCGTAATCCCGGTATCATACCTCGTGCTCTCGTCTGAGTTTCTATGAACCCTGGGCTCCCTTGCAAGGGATATGACTCGTTGCCCGGATAGATTCTTCGCGGGATAGCGGGGCGCGGCTGTGGGATACTAGTGCCCTGAAAACAAGGATTAGAGAAATATATTTCCAATGGTCTGTGCGTATCTGTGTGTGCGAAAAATAGCAGAGATTGCAACCTCAATGTTTGGGTAGGGTACTTCTTACCTGGGGCGGCGGGTACAGTGCTCCTGGGAAGCAAAAAGCATGGTACCCGAAAACGAGGATTCGCGAAATATATGGTCACGAGAACAGTACCAAATCCTTGTTCATCTGAGCCACCGTATGGGTCGGCCATCCCTGCCCACCCCCGGATACGCCTTGCCTGCTACAGTAGGAGTATTGGCGGAAGCCAGCCCGTGACCCCCGTGATGGGTTTAGTTTGACAGGCTATTAAAAAGAATCCTGAATACAGGTTAGTGAGATCCAGCGTGTTTGGTGGGACTGATTGTGCTCCCAGTCAAGAAAGCGCTAACCACTCATGGGAACTTTTGTCTCTGGATGAGGAGATTGTAGGGTTGGCGGAGAAGATGGATTCGAAGATGGGGGTTCTGTGTCTTATCTAGGCAACTGTACCGTAATGTACTAGTACAGGCTTATGCGAAAGTAGCACCGAAAAGGTAGGTTGAAGAATATATATGTGAGATGGTTATGAAGTATCGCCTGAATAGTAATCCGTTCTACATTTACTAGGACGGGAGTGCGCAATGCGCTCTCCTAGGTGCAGAAAGTAGTGCTTACAGGATTTAGAGTTCTATTAATGTACATGATACTGTAATTAAGGTTGAATAAAGCAATAGTATCTCCGCTTATCCCCGCTTGGTTTAGATCGGGTTGGGATACGTAATGGGCCTGTTGAATCTGGGTTAGGTCTGGCGGGGGAGAGGATTTTTTCTTCTTTTTTTTATAGTTCTTTCCGGATTCTGGGTGTGACGTTGGACTTTGATATCTGCTTCCAGGTCACGAATTGTGGGGGGGGTCGTTCACCGAAGGTCACTCGGGATGCATCGGAAAAGAGACTTGCTCCTGGCTCACGGGTCATATGTGAGAATTTAGAAGTAACTTGTTTGTGTCTCTGGATTGGGTAGGGATAACCTATTCAATCCCTACCCAGGCCTGCAAACTCTTCGGTTGGGTCTTTAGAGGCACCTTAAGCCCCTTTCTGGGTTTCCGGACCCACACTCCCAGCCACTGCCAATTGCTTCCGCCATAGGGGATGTTAAGAATTCTCATCAGAGCGAAAATCAATGTTGGGAAGGGCAATAGGAAAGAGAAATAGGGGCACTCATGCCCAGGATTACATAACTAAGATCTGGCTTCCCAGTACTGCCGGCTGTGCCGTACAACGCAGTGGAGCCTAGAGGAGGCATGGGGGGGAAAGAACAAAAGTGCAATCGCAATAAGCTTTAGGCGCAGCAGAACATAGAAGAAGGGGGGGAAAGTTCGCTACTCTCTCCACTAATGAAAGCTAAGTTAAGATGGTAATATTATATACTTCCCTCTAGCTAAAAACACCGCAAAACTCACAAACTCAATGAACTCTACAGAAACATATGGTTCCGGAAGACTGGACTCTGCACCAATTTTCAGACAAAAAGAGTGCCGATCTAGCTGCGCCGCGCTTAACGCCCCGGAAGCATAACTTACTGCCTTTATACCTAATACAACCCAAACTGGTAAATTCACAAAGTATGATATGAGAATTATCATACCTTGAATTTGTGAATTTGTGAACTCAAAACCATTACCTGGAATACAATTACTGGAATTAATTTTATTGATTTTTTAATTTAACTCTCTCCAATATTTTCTGCCATATGAATCTCTCATATTCTTGGAATTATCGTAGGATACCATGATGCTTTGAGAATTTACTAGTTGGGGTTGGATAACTTGGGTATCAGGGCAGCATGATTCTGAGATGTTATGCTCGGCGTCGCAGCCATATCGTCACATTTTTTGTCTCAAAATTGGTGTAGAGCCCGTCGCAGTCTTCAAGAACCATACTAAGCTAACAGATCGTGAAACCTGGAGATCTCAAACAATCTAGAACCATCCCGACATCCCATGATCCTCAGTGATCCCTAGGCTTGCACCCTGCCAGTGTGTCAACTCGCATATGGCTAAGGACAAAGGGTATGAAAGAAGGATCATGGAACTAAGAACCGGATACCTAATACCTAATCATAATGGGTATTGACAAAACCCGAAACTAGTACCCTATGCCTAACGGCATAGGGCCTGAAAATAAAAACCTACTGCGAGGTGCCTAGTTACCGTATACTATAATGCCACATGCCCTATAGCCCATAGCCCTATACCTCCTAACCGCCTAGCCGCCTATCCGCGCAACTGCATATCCGCATAACCACCTAACCACATCCCCTATTAGCAAATCCAATACAATGAACATCTAAACTCTCCCCTCATGCCTCAGATGCCCGAACGCCGCCCGCATGCTTGAGTATGCACCGTAATTCTCTCCCTGCTTATACGGTTCCCCTTCGGAAACTTCATAATGAGTAACATGGCGCCCTTAGCTGTATCGCCCAAGGTACTCATATGTTGGGGAGCGGGCGAAAGCCTTGGCTTCCTCACATGTATGCGCAGGACTCATCGCAAGAAGTTCCGATCCGAGAGGATACCCGCCATTAGATAAATCCTCAGGAATAGAGAAGTGTTAGGAATTGGCGGATAGCATGCCTAGACTCTGGGCACTTTTCCGAGCAGATTTTGCCGGGGAATTTGTTCGGGTATTGTAGTAATATTTAACTATCTTGGGGTAGTCTATATTAGTGTTCCCAACGGCCCGGAGGCCTCACTGAGCCCGGCCGAGGGGCTGGACACTAGGCCATGTAGGGTGAGACAGTGGCATTGTATGGTAAAGGTAGGACTGCAGAGGAAGATGCTGGGGGCCATGAGTGATGATTCATGATTTGAACACTGTCTGATAGTTCCGAGGAAAATAATATGCAGAATGCGCAGGTGTAGAAAGCCTCAATTCTTAGATTGTGAAAACTTCTTCCGCTTGGGAATAAATTTCGGATTTGATCTGCCGTTGCCATGCGAGGAGAAGGGATATTTATTATACTTTGGTGCCTCATTGAATACCGGAAATGGGGGTTCGCGACTCAGGTAACCCGACCAACACAAGGACCCGCGGGGGCCCGGAAGGCGGCCAGATGGACCAGGTTTTGATAAGTTAGTATGACGAAAAAGCGAAAATAGAATCTATGATAATAAAAAATAATGTTTCTTTCTCACCGAATCTGGCCCTGGAGTATTGTGCGACCACGAGAGTACCTTTCTCACTACTCGAGTAGATGGCACAACAAGTATTGTTTTAAAATGACCCAGAATACGCTCTCTTTCCAGATATTGTGATCGCTCGATTGCATTGGCCATTATTCGGTACCGGTAGTTTCCGATTTTCAATATATATCAGGTTAGGATAGACCAATGGGATTGTCACCAAGTTGAATGCCTGGGGGGACTGGTTTCCGGTGATGCGTGGAAGTGGGCTACCTACATACAGTATTATGTTGATCACTACAGCCGTATTTTATTCTAGTTTAGTTTCTTTTCTCTATACTTACATGGAATAGCGAACACACTCTCTTGTTTTCCTATTGCGCTCTTTCCTCCGAGTCCCTCTACGGCGGCCCATGATTGAGAGCGGACTTTTTGCCCTTCACCGCACGATTTTCTGCCTGTGCCTTATCGATCCACCATCCATTAAGTCCACCCCTGGTCCTTGTATTTCATAGAATCTCAAGCTTACGGCGCTGTCCTCTATGATATAGTAAGTGAGTGCTTTCAACTTACTCTAGAAGCTCTTGGGATATCCTATCAGGTTCCCGATAGAATTCAACCCTCCTGCCTACGAGCCCCCTTTTCCGGTTCGAGAGATCACAAGGGCTTAGACACCCGCTAATGAGATTCAACACACCCCATGCGCTAGTCTCCCAATCGCCCTGGAGGAGACAATTTTCCTTCTTGAGAGCCTTTGCCTGGATTATTGGCCGGCGTCAAGAAGATAAAGACATCAGGCCTCAATGGGCCTGAATAAGCGAGTGACTAGCTGTGAATATAAAACATTTCAACCAGGATCTCTCGCGGAGGTGGTGATATTTCTATGCATTTCTATCAATGAAATCTACAAGAGTATTTTCATCATCTCATTGAAAGCTTCGTGTCTCCAATGCCCCGAGAATTCTCGCCCCGTCTCTAGTCCCAAATTCTCATTTCGCCCACGGTAAAGCCTCTTAGTTTTTTTTAGTTGCAAGTCTTGTGGACTGTCGACGGGGAGCTTAAGCCCACATTACGGAAGGAACCTTGGATCATTACCTTTCTAGAGTCACTTCTGGTGAATTTGGCCCATGAAATTGGAGTAGGGCGGATGCTTCACCATAGGAGTAAGCCTGTATCATACTACTTATCTGTTGGCATACCCAAAACTAAATCCTTCTCCACTTGGTGCTGCCCGGTGATCGGGGGCAGGGAGGTACTTGGAACTTTTGTTGAAAATGGTGCTGCTCGCCATACTCCCACAATACTTCCTTTGTTCAGATGGCTTCCGGGAGCGCGCTTGTTTGGGGCTTTGGGTATGCGCTGAGGATCAGGGCATATGGCTCCGGCATCGGGTATAGGTTTGTGTTCGGGGATACGCTGAGGATTCAGGAATGGGTTTATCTTACTCGCTTTGGCTTCGCGGGCATACGGTTCGGCTTTGGGCGTTTTGGTTTGTATGTTGGGGAAAGCATTGCGAATGCAGGAATGCGCGATAGTTTTGGGATCGTGTAGCTTTCGGGAAAGCCGGGAGAAAAGTGGAAGCATGGTAGGGCCAGCGTGCGAGAGCTGGAAGCCCGGCGGCAGTGGGATAGGTTGTTTTCATTTTGTCAGCCCGGGAGTCATGATGGAGGAAGGAGACTCACATGGAGCAGCACTATGGCTCATAGATGGATATGATGCCTTTTGATTGATATATACTCCTGTGATCGCCTTTAGTTAGTTAGTTAGTCCGTCGGAGTAGTCGTCGTTGAGCGTGAGCCTGAGGTTGTTAGTGAAAAGTTTTTTTTCCGCCCTTGAAGTGTGCGATCGTTTTCGCTGTGAGTTGCTTGGCGTTTCGTTTCACCGCTTGTCACTCGTCGTATCTCGTTTCGTCGTGTATCATTTCGCCGTCAAAGTCCAAAAACTTTTTCGCAAGTGAATAGAATTGAATCGGTCGCTGAATCTGATATTGTAATGACATATTTCTCTCAACCGGCGACCTGGGCTTTGGGTCCCGACGCGCTTTTCTTGTATCAGTCCTGGGTGCCGTCGTGGTGTATTTCTTGTTGATGTTCGATTTCAGAACCATGAGTATCAGAGGTTTTACAGGAGCACTAGTGTGTACTATCCAGGGCCTATTGTTATCCTTGCCCACTCCGCTCGCACCAATGTATGTCTTGTATCTTAGCTCTGAAATGTCCTTGGCCGAATAGAAGGCTTATCGGATAGGGCATTCCTTCGCATCATTACATCCGGCAAACCACCACAAGCATAGAATCACGTGTAGGCTCGTGTGATAGTCTCCGCCTAAGTTACCGCTAAGCAGGCGTTTCCGGCATATCGGTACCCACCCTAAACAGGGACCCTGTCCCTATATCCCGGTGCAATACTGAGTACAAAGTTGAGTGGAAATGAAATACGGGAGTAATTTCTCAGATGCCAGGGTTCCTGTCTAATGCTATGGAAACCCATAGTTATTGTGAGCTGGCATCGCTAGCACAAAGTGTAAAATTGATCAACTTGTATCCACCAATCATTAGAATCATTGCGCATAAATTCTAGAGCCCCGAAGCGTGTAGAAATGTAAAGAAATCAATGGCAATCAACATCGACACTGTTCAACCACGGGACAGTTTTCCTAGTTAGCTTATGTTTGGAAGGGAAAGTTCAGACGGGAGGCGTCATACATGCAAGATGGAAATAGTTCAAGTTCCTCTTAGTTCTTGTGGATTCGGGGGCGGCGGGGAGCGTCCCTAGCTTCCCGTACCGTGTGGGACTTGAGGATAGCGTTGGAGTTTGCACGTGTCTCTAGTCTGGTGGCACAATCGTAGAACTCGGACTGGGTGGTTCCGCTGGCTCCCAAGAGGATGCTGCGGAGGACGGGCGTGGTCGTGAAGCGAATCTTCCTACTTTCTCTGCTCTATCCCTCCAGATCGATACATCCCGTCTTTCGTGCTTTTTGAAGTAGGCTTCGGCCGAGATTTGCACCAAGCGATGAAGCTCATACACTGGCAGACCATTTACTAAGCTGGCGGTCTTGGTGACTAGGGAAAAGTTCATAAGTTTTCCGATTGCCTTCTGTGCGATGAGCTCATTATCCATATCTTCTAAGCCGGAACGCCGTAGTGCGTCTTCTGGTATATTCTGGTGGTCCTCCATAAATGTAATCAGGCGAAGAAGATTCGCTGCCTCGTGGTACTCCTTGTTGATCTGATCAAATGTGGTAAAGAATGAACTCAGAATGCTCTCCGTCTTTCCGGTTGCCGGCTCTCGGTGGATGTCGCTAAACTCCTGAGATAAAAGATTTTCCCTTGTGGAGTCCTTCCGCTTGAGCATCCTAAGGTAGTTTGAAGGCATAGTGCCGGTTTCAGTCATGTAAGCAGCCGCACCGACTACTGCTAATGGGAGATAGCAAAGCGAGCTAAGTATGTCCTCAACCGCTTTTCCGTCTTGGGCGTGGTAGCGAGATAAGAACAACTGTCTGGCCTCCTCCGCTCCCATCTCCGGCACTTCGATGACATTTCTAACAAAGCACGCCAGCCTGGTCGCAATCTGCTTGGATCTTGTCGTTATTATGAGGGTTCCCTTGTGTCCCCGGGGAATATATTGAGTAATAGGGCCGTGATTGTTATCAAAGTCCCTTTCGTTGTTGGCATTATCCACGACTAGAATCCATTCTCCACTACGTGGATCCTCAAACCACTCTCTGACTAAAGCCAATGCATCCTTGCCCTCACCATCAATAGCAGCTTGAGTGGTTCCAATTTGAGTGGTTCCAATATTCCTAAACTCCTCACTGAACTTTTCGGGGCTGCTTCCATGAACCCAAAAAACTGGGCGCTTTTCTTGATAGCGGTATACCCATTGCAAGGCAATTTGGGTTTTACTAATTATTGTTATCAGCGACCTTTTTTGTTTGTAAACGGTGATGTGTATGGCCATACCCGGTACCGCCCAAGCCCCACAACGCAACCCGCTTATGACCCTTTATGTTAGTCTTGCTCTCGACCTCGCTAATAATATCTTCGCGGCCTTTAAACTCTGGGTTTTGGCAATAGGGAACCATCCAGGGAACATGTAGCACCTCTCCTCTAGTCGCTGTGGGCGAATATTTCTGTGTTAGTACAGCACTAGTACAGATAGTGGGGGTGTGTGTGGGTGGAAAGTCTACCGATGTTCTTGGGCTCCTCTCCCCTCCCAGGCCCCGTGAGATTTATCACACCACCGTTGAAAATCGTTCTTTCGTTCACAATATTACTGTATTCATCCCCGTACTTGTTATTACTACCATAATTGCCATCAAAGTTCCCTTTAGTATTGCGTCGTTGAACACTAGTGCTGGTGGTGCTGATATAGGTGGTGTCCAGGCTCCCTTCTCCAATTCCATACCCCGCTCTATGGTTGAAGGTGCCCTGGACCTCACTTGTGGGATCTAGCAAAGTTTGGTTATCGCTTGCGCTCTTGCTTCCATCTTCCTCTGGGACTCTAACTCCGAGTTGAGCCCGGCCACTCGGACGGCGTCGAACAACCGCGGAACTGTCATTGCCATGACTGTAGACCTTGCGATCCGGATCTCCTATAGTCCCGAGTCCGGCCAGTAGCCCCTCCTTGCCGTTATTGAGACCATGCGCGCCGTCTGGGCTTAGGAAGCCTCCTGCTATCCCTCTTGATAGATCATCCTTGAGTTGGGCCTCCGCATTGCTGTTTGTTGGACTGGAGCTCCTTTGAGCATCTGTGATATTGCTGCTGCTGGGTGTCATTGGCGGGTTATTAGCTTTCAGTTGACTTAGAGCCACTGCATTTTTTAGGCCGATGTTCCCCCCAGCGCGTGTGCTGCGCTTGCGGCTGACCGTCTTTCCTTCCCGGTCACCGCCTTGCCGACGGTTTGTATTTCCATTTGTTAAATCGGCGCTCCCTTGAGTGCGTGCGTCGTTGCGGCCGCCGGGCGCCACTCCCGGACCACCATCACCGGGCCGACCCTGCTGGTTTCTGTGTGCTTGACTAGACCTCTGGGTGTGTGTGTTATTGCTACTGCTGGGTGCTGCTTGCGGCTCGTGGGCTTCCCGTTGACTACTCGCATTTCCGTCTGTTGTGGTGAAGTCCTCTTGAGTATGTGTGTTAGGGTCACTGCTCACTGCCATTCGCCCTCCACCACTCTCTCGCTGACTCTCCGGATCTCTGCTTGCTGAATTGGAGTTCTCTTGATTGTGTGCGTTGCTCTGGCCGCCAATCGCCATTCCCAGTGGATGATCCTCCGGCCAATGCTCCCAGTTTCTGCTTGCTGGACTAGAGCTCCTTTGAGTGTGCGTGTTACTGCTACTGCTAGTTGCTGTTTGCGGCTCGTCGGCTTCCGGTTGATTCCCGGCATTTCTATCTGCTATGCTGAGGTCCTCACGAGTGCGCGTACTAAGGCCACTACTAGCTACCGTTCTCCCTCCATCACCATCTTTCTGACTCTCAAGATCCCTGTTTGCTGAATTGGAGTCCTCTTGAGTGTGTGTGTCGCTCTGGCCACTGGTCGCTATGCTTAGTGGCTCATCGGCTTCCGGTTGGCTCACGGGGCTTTTGTTTTTTTGGCTGACATTCTTCCGAGGGCGTGTGCTGTGGCTGCTAGTGCGGACGACCGCCGTTCCTCCTCGGTCACCATCTTGCTGTCTCCCTGTATTTCTCTTTGCTGAATCGGTGCTCCCTTGAATCCCTTGAATCCCTTGAATGCGTGCGCTTTGGGGGACGCTGGCCGCCGGTGCATTACTACTATCCCTGGGTCGACCTTGTGCCCGTTCATTTCCGTTTGCTGGACCGAGGTTTGTTCGAGCGCTTGCGCTATTGACTGGCCTTCTTGGCCCATCTTCCTGTTGGCTCACCCCATTCTGATTTTGGGGTCTTCTGGCGGAGACGGATGAATGTTAATTGCTCAAAACTTGTACAGTACTTCGTAGCAAGGAATTGGTACTTACTTCTTTTTTCCAAAACACATCACAACGCCGCTGTTAAGCTTCTGGGGCTGCGGTACCTTGTATCAGCAACGGTGAATCAGCGATTCGAATAGTATAAACTCACCACAAGAGATATGGACTATACATGTTAGCGCAATGAATTATTGCAATCAAAAGCCTTTTCTCGAATATGGGTCTTGAGAAGGGCAGAGCGCGCGCGCGCGGGGGATAAAATTTGTAAACAGGGAGATCAGGTTTTAATTCGGCCCAGGCGCAGGGACTGAATGCCACGTCAAATTCACTGGACTGATTCAAATGTGTGGCAAGGCTATCTACGGTGCCCGTGCTTGCTGGGGAAGAAGCGAGGCTGCTTAAATTTACCGGGGCGCAGCTAAATTTTGTCTCAAATAATAGCACATGGTTGGTTCGTGTAGTGGGCCCCTGCTCAATGCTCTGAGAAACGTGGGATATGAAGTTACGGTAGTTGGGGACTAAGGCGCTTGAGTAGGGATACCTCAGCCCAGTGCAGAATCGGGAACGGAGATCGGTAAATATCATTGACCGGTTGAATGGGGTTTTATGGACATTCACTATGGAGGCGCTGGGGGGGGGGGAGGTGTGGAGGGCAGAGGTTTGGGGTTAAGGAAAACGGGCGCCGAGAGGATGAAGGATACCGCATTACCCAATGAGGCTCGCTTTCACGTTGGGAGGTCAAAATAAGATGTGGCGGCGCTAGGGCTCTAAGGGCTTAACAAACATCAGCGGCCGGTGCGAGTTTTCGTGGGATCCTCTACCAGATCCGCAAAGGAGATAATATTTTCTACCCTAATCGTGCCGATTGACAGTATGGAGGTTATACTAACATAGGTGAGAGGGAGAAGCAACGGAATAAGAAGGACGGGAGGATAATGGAGGGGACATTATCCTGGTTTGTAGCAATATCCTGACGGTTCCTCTGATTTCCTCGTGGTTGTCTTCCGGCATGGCGGAGGTAGCTAACCTGGAGAGCTCTCGCAGTGCACGAGAAGGCCTACTATAGAAAGTAGACTAATTGGACCATCTGCTACAAGGTCGGGAATTCCCTCCGCGAGAAGAGGGGTCAAGAGGATAGTAAAAGGTTAGCTATTCAGGGCTTCTGGGGCACATGGAGAGGTGGCTCCAGCGACACAACGCATGATCCAATTGTCTGAGTTTCCACAGTGTTGAGCCGAAGTCCTAAGAGGGTACACTATCGCGCAACAGGCGGCCAGAATAACATTCCTGGTGTTGGAAGCCGCGAGATGCTCAGTATGCTCTCATGACAGTCCCTTTGTTCGGATAGCTTCTGGGAATGCCCTTTGGCTTCAGGCATGTTTTTTTTGGCTTTCAGGAGAGCATTTAGGCTGCGGGAGCGCACTTGAATTTTGGATCGATGCATCCGCTGGGAAAGCTGTAGCGGTAGTAAAGCGGTGAGCAGGCAGAAGAGCCGGAGGGGAACTTGAGGGAGTTGGATGTCCTGAGGCGGGAGTCTGTCTTTCATTTGTTAGCATGGGAATGGGCAAGGGGAAGGGGAGACACGGAAGCACGGATATGTGTCGTAGTCCATGGAAGATAGGAGGACGCTATGTTGTGGTTATGCCTACTCCTGTCTTTACCGTTAGTTAGTTAGTGATAGAGGTTGTCGAAGGAAAGGAGAACTTCCCCCGCCCCCTGAGTTGTGCGATCGTTTTCGTGTGTGAATTCTTGGCGTTTCGTTTCACTGTGGTCGTAGTCGCAGTTGATCCACTTCCAGAACCGAGTACCGTACCTGAGCCCCTTGCAGAATCAGCAACAGGGATCGGTAAATCTTGACGATATCGCATGAACGTTCACAGAGTACCATACTGTACCGGTGCCTAGGTGTCCCAGAAAATGGAAGGCAGACTTTCGGGGCTAAGGGAATGGGCACCGAGAGAAAAAGCGGCGGTTGAGGGATGTGGTTGGTGGGGGTCAGAATACTGGTAAGGAGGGGTCTCCCCAGCCCATATACACTGAAGGCAGCCATTAAGGGAACCATCATGGCAGTTACGGGTAGTCTACTTGGGCACTGGTATACGCGACCCGCACAAGCAGCCAGCCGTCGCCGCCGCCGCCATCCACCGTCTAAAGGACTGCTTCCTCGGCATGATGCGCTTAACCGGGTGTTAGGTTTAGAAATACGGCAGATATTTGGGCAAGCGACAAAAGCATCAAGTGCAGACTGTGATACCATTCCAACCGCTAGTAGACCATCCGAGCCTCAATCACCGTATTGGGAACCGGTATGTAGGAACTACTAGTACTTCAAGATTCGTTACGCGCGGGAGGGAGGGGGAGGGGGTCTACCGATAAATTTACCCTCTAGATGAACCATCATCCATCATGGTGATAGTTTCCCAACAGTTCAAGCGCGGAATGAGAAGCCGTAACCCAATTCGAGGTAGTGGAAGCGCCGCTCCGAGCTGGCTGGCTGCATCCGGTGTCCTCAACGGTACGAGTACTCTCATCCTGTCGTATGGGCTCAGGAACCTGCTGGCCACTATAGCGAGCTTGCCAACTGCAGAGAATCGAGTGAATAAAGGAAAACCAGCGGATTTCCCGCATGAACCAGTTGTGTTCCGCCGCGCGGGATGGCTAATTTGGGAGTCCCTTGGAGAACCGCTTCGGCGATGGTGATGCTATCTACCGGCGCTTATTAGATGTGGTGTCGAGAAAATCGCCGCTTCCACAGCTGCCCTGCGGGATCGCAAAATAATACGGTAGCATGGTGGATGTATTGTACAGTATGTATTGCGACCCGAACTGTATTTTCTTCCGGATGGCAGACAAATGCGGCCGCCGGCCAGTGTAAGGGGCCTCTCTGTGAGTGTCTTTGTTAAAGGCTGGTTGACCGGGTAACCCTGGGCGCGAAGCGATCCTCTGCACTTTTTCTCGCGCTCATGCAGGGGACTGGGTGGGAGAAATAACTTACCAGGTAAATGGTTTAGCAACCCTTGGTTCGCAAGCCGACTATCATAACTGCGGCTCTTGAAAAATGGATTACGTGATCTGGGTCATCTCTGTCTGTAGCACCGCTGCTGCCCTCAGACCCGAGCACCACAAACTCGCTGAACTCGCTATGCAGCTAAGAGAATTGAGCCGCTAACGCATGCACATGCAGCCAAGAATCAGCGAGTGACCGACAGGCTGTGAATAAAACTTTTCATCGAATCTACTGTTGGGGTGAGGATATTCCCCATGCATTACTATGGATGATATCTACAAGAGCATTCTCATTATCTACCCCACCGACGATTTCGCGCATGTCTCCAATGCCCCCAGCATCCTCGCCTTCTCTCTTTTAGACGTTGATCGACGGCGAGGACAATGAAACGGCGACAGCGAAATAAAACGCCAAGAGTTCTCACAACCAAAACACGATCCCACAACTCAGGAGCGGGGAAGTTCTCTTCGTTCAACAACACTCTATCTATGTTAAAAAAACAGGAGTAGGTATAGCAACAAAGCCCTCTTATCCTCCCATGGATCACCAAACATATCCGTCCCCTTTGGCGTATGCCTCCCTTCCCTTCCGCGTACTCATGCTAGCAAAGAAGAGACAAAGACTTCCACCTCCCATACCCCCCGGGCATCCAACTTTTTCACTTCCATTGCAGCTTTTCCGCTTTTCTTACAGCGGATGCGTCGACACAAGACTCTAGGGCATTCCTGTTTCCGAAATGCGTTCTCGAAAGCCAAAGCATATGCCTGAAGCCGAAGCGCATTCCCAAAAACTATCCGAACGAGAAAGCGACTATCATGAGGGCATGCCGAGCAGAATCTCGCAATACCCAACAATCCCTAGTCCCCAATCCCGATTTGGTTTACCGTAAAGCCTTTTAGTTTTAGTTGCAAGTCTTAGGACTGTTGATAGGGAGCTCAAGCCCCACATTTCCGAAGGAGTATTTGATGATTTCCTTTCCAGAGCCACTTCCGGTGAACTTAGCCCATGGAGTTTGGAATAGTGCGGATTCTTGATTTTGGGAAGGAGGCCGTAATGCTTGCCTGCTAGCATACCCAGAACTAAATCCTTTGCTCACATGTACTCGGCGGTCGGGGGGGGGGGGTGGGTACTTGAAACTTTTTCGCACAGGGATAGGGTCGAATCAGTCGCCGAATCTGATTCTGTAACTGTATATTTCTCTCTCAATCAAAGATTTGGGCTTTGGGCCCCGGCGCGCCCTTCTTGTATCAGTCCTCCGGGTGCCGTCGTGGCGTATTTCTGGTTGATGTTCGATTTTAGAACTACGAGTATCAGAAATTTTACAGGAGCACTAGCGCACAGTATCTAGGACATCATGTTATCCTTGCCTACTGTGCTTTGCACCGATGCACGTCCTATATTTAGCGCTGAAATGTCCTTGGCCGCATAGAGAGTTTATTGATTAATTATTAGAGAGTTTGCGCAAGAAGACCTAGGTGGCAGGAAAACAGGTTATTTTCTGTTAACCTAGAAGTCTTGGACACCCAGGTGGATAGCGAGACCTGGGAGAGGTGTAAAATAGGGCTTTTCAGACCTGAAGAAATCCGATCACTGCAGAACAATAAATCAGCTGCAGCACAGCACTCTTTTTAAATTTTATTAAAATATTTTACTGATGATAATATTGGGCATTCAGTAGTAGATTATCACCTGTTCTATGGCAGTCAGTATGGTTATTAGTGCCCACTTGTGTATCTGGGAATCCTAATTTGAGCAGGGAACAAATTTGAGGGCAACCCGGCAATGCGATATTACCCTACTCAATTCCCATCTTCCAGCTACCAGGCCACCTGGACCTGGTGCGCAACTCATTTAGAGACCTAGGTCTCTTTTCCGTTAACTGCCACCCAGGTCCTCTTGCGCAAACTCTCTATATGGCATTCCTTCGCATCATTACATCCGGAAAATCACCACAAATATGGAATCACGTGTAGATTTGTGTGGCAGTCCCCGCCTAAGCTACCGCTAGATACCAGGCCAAGCAGACGTTCCAAAGGAGTGGCGCAATTGTCTTAGCCAAGTTAAAAAATTCCTTTAAACAGTCAAATTGGGAGTCTAGAAGGTCTCATGTGCTGATCTCGGGGTTATCGAGTTGGTTGACTGGGTAACCTGGCGCTCGGCCATCCCCTTGGTTTGCAAACTGACCAACAGGGGCTCTGAGAAACTTATCACGTGATAGAGTTTGAGGACATGCTATTGGTCTGTTCCCGAAACAGTGCTTTGGAGATAAACGTCCCCCGAACATCCCCGGTACCGTATCATTTCGTAAAAGTTGGATTGGAACTGAGGGCACCAAAGCCAGCGAAAGGGCAGGTAAACTTCTGAATTGCCGCACTTTGAGTAAATACCGAGAGGTGATTGGGTAGGCCCTCACTAGTTGCCAATCCAACTTTTACTAAATGATGTGTTAGCACTGTGAACAGGGAGACCTTATCACCTCGACGTCCTCCAAGGCCATCCCAAGCGCTCTTAACTGCTGGTGGAGCAGCTCGGCCGAGTTTCTATTTTCGATAACTTCAACGGACACTCGCATAGGACAAATGATTCGCTCTTGTAATAGGGGGATATTATGCTAGAGCCAAGTGCGATATTGTCGAATCTCAGATGCTTGAACCGCGCACTATACCCCCCGACTTGCCTCCTCGCATAAGGTCTGGTAGGATAGATATATTTTTTGTTTTTTATTAGGGCAGGCCCAATTATATCGCGGCTTTCACGCTCACTTTGGGTGGAGATGTCAGGTTATAGGGCTCCTAAAATTAGAATGGGATGAGTGAAGAAGATACTATACGTTGGGTTTTCCTGGGTGGGTGAGAGTGGAAAGTATGGGTTGTCTTCCGGATTCGGCTTCAAGCTCGCGGTTGGAGGGCAGTAAGTTGTAGGCATGATCTCCTTTAAACCGTCTCCTCGGTGGAAACAAATCACCGCCATACCTTAGCTAATGTCTAGCTTTCAATCGCTTTTCACGGGTCGTCAGAAATGCATGAACTTATATCGTTTTCTCTATCTGTATCTAAATAGCCCTCGCTTCTACACTTTGGATGGGGGGGGGGGGGGGGGATAGGAAAAAAGGGAATTGTGGAAAAATCAAAGAAACAATCGATCTGCAAAGAGGATGTACAGGTAGGGGAGCAAGGAGAAGGGGGTGAATAATATGATGGAAATTTGGAGCCGTAATGGATTATTTTAATACAAGAGAAGTATCACCTACAAACACCGAAACTCTAGACTATAAATAGAAATTGGTAAATCCTGACCCTATTATATAAGAAATTCTGGAGAGGTTTGAGGGGGAGTTTCTTTTGACCAAAAAAAAAGTTTAAGCCGAGGCTCTGTCGTAGGGCTACTCCGGGAGCAAGGGGAAACGGGGATTGGGACAGGGTGGGGTCGCGGGAGGGGGTTGGACGGGAAGGGGAAGGCAATGGCGGGGATGGGCGTGCTGTGGAGTTGTTGCGGTCCACGCGGAGATGGCACACAGGTCACCCTCATTTGAAGCTGGTAAGGGGGCAACGGCTCCTCGCGCTTATGGCAGGCTGGGGGCGGCGGATTCTGGGGGCTGGAGTAGCGCTATAACTCCCTTGTGCCCTTTTTCGGTAGCCCGATCGAGTGGTGTTTTGCCATCCTTATCTAATTTTTTAGGGTTGACGTCGTCCCGCCCGAGTAGTATTTTCACTACCCCCTCTTCCCCATTCCAAGCGGCCAGATAGAGCGGAGTTCGGCCATTAATATTTGGTATCTCGGGGTTGGCGCCTCGTGCGAGTAGTATTTTCATCACTTCCTCTTGCCCGTAACAAGCAGCAATTAAAAGTGGTGTTCGTCCAGTGTTATCTGCTTTGTTGGGATTGATTTCGCCCTGTTCGAGTAGTGTTTTCACCACTCCCTCGTGCGCATTGCGAGCAGCCCACCAGAGCGGTGTTTTACCGTCGTTATCTGGTTTGTCGGGGCTGACGTCGTCTCGTCCGAGCAGCATTTTCACCACTCCCTCTCGCCCATAGCAAGAAGCAATGAAGAATGGTGTTCGGTCGGTGCTATCTGGTTTGTCGGGGTCGACTTGGCCCTGTTCGAGTAGTATTTTCATCGCTCCCTCGTGCCCATTGTAAGCAGCCCACCAGAAGGGTGTTTGGCCATTGTTATCGGGTGTGTCGGGGTTGACGTCGTCCTGTTCAAGCAGCGTTTTCACCACTCTCTCATGCCCATTCGAAGCGGCCCACCAGAGTGATGTTCGGCCATTGCTATCGGGTGTGTCGGGGTTGACGCCTTCCAGTCGGAGCAGTAATTTCACAGTTTCCTCATACCCTCTCCCAGCGGCATGATGGAGTGGTCTTCGGCCGGAATTATCTGGTTTATCGGGACTGAGGCCGCCCCGTCCGAGGAGCGTTTTCACTACTCCCTCGTGCCCATTCCAAGCAGCCCAATGGAGTGGTGTATTGCCCGTAAAGTCCATTTGGTTGACATCATAACCATCCATCTCTACCAAACCAGCTACAATCTCGGTAATCCCGAAGAAGGATGCATAATGTAGACCACCGAATAGGGAAGGCTTATCGAAATCCATAGCGTACCAATACATCTCCTGTGCTTCCAGGAGGATTTTAGTGGATATATGGTGATCGCAGCCATCAAATAGCTTCAGCGCAAGTTGTTTCACGCAATCTGAAGTGCCCTTACTTGCGTGAACTCCCCAATACAGAGAAGAATATTCGAGAAATGGTGTGTCTTGGAATTCGGGAGGGGCACTGATGGAAAAGGCATTGACCTGCTGGGTATTCAGATAACTCAAGCAGGTTTCTGCCACTGTCGAGTGAGCTGTGTCGAAAAGGTCCGGATGAGCCCGGAGGTATTCTTGAAGCGTAAAGTGGATTAACCGGACCGTGGAAGCCTCTTTTTCTACCACAACCAGTCCTTGGCAACAGGCTAGTAGTGTACTTATTGAAGGAACATTGTTGATATTGAGGTTCGGCGACCCTATTTCGACTGCTAGGGCGTGGCAAAGTTCATCGGCTTTCAAGGGCCGCTCCGCGTGAGATATCCACATCAAAGCGGCCATACCAAGCTTTGCTCCCCCCCCCCCTTGTTGCTTTATCCGACCCAGCGTTGCGCCATATGCATCTCCCAACCCTAGACCATCGGTCATTGCGCTGAGCTTTTGTCGCCTGCGATGGATTGTGGTTTCTTGTAGGACCGCATCAATGTTTAGCGAGACCAATAGGAATCTAGATAAGTATCTGTCAGTGGATGCTTGAGGTCGCCCCTCAGGGTTGTTGTTTCTACATACATTTCAGAAATCTCTTCGGGAATATTCTTCAGGATATCTGCCTCTAGACTACTGTCCATCGCATCTGGGGTTGGGTCCACTTCCAGCCTACTGTGAAGATATCGGATGATATCATCTCTTTTGGTATTTATAGATAGACTGGCCATTCTTCCGGAAAGACGTCTTCCGAGCTCAGGCCGAATGTGCGGTCTTCCAGTCACGAATATTCTGGTGCCTGGAGACTTTTGGATAATTTTGTTTAGCGAATTAAGGAGCTTGACTCGATGCTCTGGTACACATTCGTCTAGAGCGTCGAGACATATGAACGTGCGCTTTTTGGAAGTGGCAGTCTGCAGCATCTTGACAATATCGGTATGTTGTGGCCTCCGCCCACCGATGGAATTTTTCTGCTCTTTGTAGGCTTGCGCCATTTCTTCTGGCACCTCTCCTAGCCCGACCACAAGCTGTTTGAGCAGGGCACCTAGCAGACTTGTGGATGATTGCTCTTGCTGGGCGGCGAAGTCAAGATAGAGGCACGCGACTGTGACATTCTGCCCTCTAGCCTGATCGGACAAGCTATCTATCACCAATGAGCTAACATCACGGCCTGTTAGTGCTCGCCCTTTTCTTCTATTCCACGAGGTTGGTCCTTTTTACCTAATATATGTCTTGCCGACTCCCGGGTCTCCGTAGCAAAACAAAACTGCCTCACCAGATTCACCTCCCCCACTACCGGCGTTCCAGCTTCTAAATTCCTCAGTTTGTAACAGCCATCTCCCTATACCTTCGACTCGACGCTCTTGGATGCCTTGATGCCGCGACTTGGGATCTAGTGGGGATAGCCAGGCTAGGATATTGGATCGGTCATCGGTAAATTTAAAGTTATTAACTGTGTTAAAAGAGTTGGTATTGTTACTTAAAGATTGCGACATTTTCTCTTTTTCGCAGGTTAGGATATGGTTGATGATGGGGGATGGATTCAGTCGGCTGCTGGAATTCTGAGGGGCAGAAGAAAAGCGGGGTCGTCTGTGGAACCTTAATGATACCTCAGGACTGCACTACCAAAATCCCCCAGATTTATGCAAACCATGCCCCCCCTGCGCTGACTACTCAGCTCTATCCTAATACGGTAGTCCATCGTTCTACTTGTTGGAGAATTCTGATTTTAGGCTGCTCACCACATGCATACTTTTGTTCCGGCATAAGGCGGAACACATTTACACTGTTGTTAACACAATGGTGGCTTCGACAGTGTTCCACCACTGTTAGCTTCTTACGATCGAATGTCACCACCCTGCATACCTGATGCGACACGATCAAACACCGATCGCTGGACGACGAAACACGAACGACAGTCAATAGCCGAAGATCTACAATACCCGCGGCCATCATTATGATCCGAGGCATGCAGCATAACTGAACCCTTGGCCAAACAGCTCTTACCTCGGATGTCTCTTCGCAAAGCAAAACAGAAGGACGACAAGGAGATGGAAAGTGAGAGAAGAATCTGGCATACGTAGGAAGTATGCCGGGGAGGAAGGTACTTTGCAGATAAGAATATAAGGCAGCCTGTTCTTCCCTTTGTTCGTTTTAGTTAGTTCATCTCATACTCATCGCATCTTTCTCTCACGGTTCTACGGTCTTCAAGTTCACTTGTCTTGTCAAAGTCATTCGTTCTTGCATACGATCTCTTTACTCTTTATTGTTCTTTGATATCTTTTGTCTATTATCGTTGTTCGTATCAATATAAGTTTTGTGCCGTTCGGTAACTTAGGATTGGATCCACTGCGCCTAACCACCCAAGTAATTGTTCAAAACTACTTGCCCCCTAACCACCCTGGCGCAACGGGCATCGGATCTCGCCGTGTACTCGTGCATTCTATAAGTACCTAGCATTGCTTAAGAATTTTCAATCTCATAGCTGGCAGGCACTCCTTCACCCCCCGGTCTATCCTCGTTGGAGTTCAATCTTTTTTTTTATAGTCAATATCTCCTGTGTGCACTTTCACGCAGTTGGAGAATGTAAATAATTATGGAGCTCAAGCTTGGTGTGAAGGGTGATAGCGGGAGTGGCACCCTGAAATTTGTGAAAAAGGACCTAAGTTCACCCTCGGTCCTTGTACGATATTTCATAGCCTCTTGAACTTACAGCCCCTCTCCCAGTATAAGAAATGACAGCTCTGAACTTAGTGGAAAAACTCCTAGAACCCCGTATAAGATTCCCGGCGGGAATCTGGACCCCTCTGCCCGGGAAGGGCTTAGTTTGGCAAATTAGCAGAGTTATGAACACTCTAGAGGAAACTTCTGAGTTTGTATATCTTCCTACGCATCGTCTCACCCAGAAAACCACTACAAAGCACAGCCACAAGTAGCCTCACGTGGGGCCCCCGCCCAAGCTACAGCAAGACGCTTGACTAAACACATGTTCCTGGCATACCCCAGTTAAAACCCACAGCCGGAACCCAGACCCTATATTTAGAGGTAATAGAAAGTTGAGTGGAAATGAAGTACCGGTACACAAGTAATCAATCTCATATGTGTCAAGGTTCCTATCTAATCCAACAAAACCTATACCGACTCACGTGAGTTGGTATAGCTAGCACAAATTGTAAGGTTGGGTTGGATGAATCAACTTATATCCACCCATCATCGGAATCATTATGTATGAGGGCTGAAGCCTCTAAGCGCATAGGGATGTAAGGAAATGAACGGTGGTCAACATTGGTATTGCTCTCACACTGGATAACTCCCCTAGTTAGCTTATGCTAGGACAGGATAGTCACTCCGGAGGTGTCATACATGTAAGATGGAAAAGGCCTAAGTCCTTTTCAATTCTGTTCGCTGATGGGAGCTCCTGTCTTCCCATGGCGGTGTGTAGTCCTCAAGGCTTAGTGTTTCCTGACTCTCGGGCGAGCTTTCCCCCTGAGTGGTAGCGCCTCTCCGCGATATGCGCCACCTCTGCGGCCCTCTCACCCTACGCCCGCCCTTTGAGCCGGGGTTCTCCCAACGCTGTATAGCACTACTGCTGCCTGCGGGTCCCAATTCACCACCCTCAAGTGGACCCTTTGGATTTCTGTTTACAGGGCTGGGGCTCCTTGAAGAGTCTGGGTCATACCAAGCATATGTGGAACCACTGGGGCTGCCTTCAATTCCCGGCCCATCATCCTCTAGATGATGCCTCATATTTCTGTTTGCTGGATTGGGGCTCGTTTGAGTGTATGAGTTATTGTGGTCGCTAGGCGCTATTCGCAGCTCATTATCTGGCTGACTCATGGCATTTCTGTTTATTGCGCCATGGCTCTCCTGAGTGTGGCTGACCGCAGCCCCTCCCCCATCCCCATCTAGCCGACTCTCTCCATTTCTGTTTATTGAATAGGAGCTCTCCCCAGTGCCTACTGCCTTGTGTCCGCCGGCCCCCATCTCTAGTCCACCACCTTCTGGTTGACCCTTAGCATTTCGGTTTGCTAGACGCGAACTCCTTCGAGTCTGTGTAATATTTTTGCTGCCAGGCGCTACTCGGGGCTCATCACCCCCCCGCCGACTCATGATGTTTTGGATTCTTAGGCTGGGATTCCTCCGTGTGTGTGGGTGGTGGGAGCCGCCGACTACCGATCCCCCTTCATCAACTGGCCTAATCTCTGCATCTTTGTTTGGTGAATCGGTGCTCCCTTGAGTGAGTGTGCCATTGCCCCTGCTGTCCGCTATTCCCGGAATATGGTTTTTCGGTTGACCTTCTCTTCTATTTGCTGACCTAGGTTTTCTTCGAACGTATGGGCTACTGTGACCACCAGCAGCTCCTGACTCGTGCTCCTGTTGATACACTGGGTTCCCCCTACCCCTAGGTTGGGGGTTTCTACCGAAGGTGGAGGAATTTTAATTACCCAAAACTTGTGCTTTGTAGCAAGAAGTTAGTACTCACTTTTTTCTCGAAGCAGGCATCACAACGCTGGTATCAACTTGAAGCTCTTCAGGCTGCAACACCTTGTATCAGCAGTGGTGAATCAGTGACCCGAATGATACAAACTTACGACAAGAAATATGAACTCAGCACGTTAACCCAAAAAGTTGTCGCAATCGAAGATTCCCCTCAGACATGGGCGGTGAGAAGGGCAGGACAAGCGATAGATATAATTTGTACTCAGGTAGATCAGATTTCAATCCGACCTAGAAGAAACGACTGAATGCCACGTCAACTTCGATGGGCTGATCCAAATGTGGGGCAAGGCTTTAACTACTGCACCTGCATTTGCAGGGGAAGAAGCGAGGCCACCGGTACAAGTACTGGAGTAGCTGGGCGCAGCTAGATTTTGTCTCAAATAATGGAACATGGCTGGTTTTTGTTGACAACCCCTGCTCTAAGGCCGGAAAGTATGGAATATGATGCGAGAAGGTGAAGAGGGTGAGTTTGTCACCCCTGTTTACACTATAATTAAAATTCATTCCTACACGCAAGCCGCAACTCGAATCCACAATATTCGTAGCTTCTGTGGCTCCTACACGTCCCTGGCATGAATGGACCGAACACCAGGGGCTCCTTGGCAAAGCATTTTCAGCTCCCGTGACCCAGGCGGTGTTCGGTCCATTCATGCTAGGGACGTGTAAGGCAAATAGTCGAGGATCTGGTCCCCAGGATCGGCGAGTTGCTCATGGTGTGTGCAGGGGTGGCGGGCCCACCCCTCTCCCCTTCTCGTGAAATATTACGAAATGAGTTGGAGGCTGAGGCCCCTTCGTAGGGGATACCTCAGCCCTGTGCGGAGTCAGCAACAGGAATCGGTAAATCTCACTGACTGATGGAATATCATCGTAGATATTCAGAGAAGGTGTTACTGGAGATAGAAGGTCCTGAGTTTGTGCTCGAGTAGGGTACGGGCAACCCCCCCTCATTGCCTCATGGAGAGCTCATAACGACGTTGCGGGTAAACCATGGGTCGCACTTGTTTATTAGTCCTATTTAGTTAGCAATCTTGGGCTAAGAGTAAACAGAATTCATTCTCACCTCATCGACCACACCCAACAGAGGTCAGAGTAAAGGAAATGGATGCCAGAGAAAAGGTCATGGATGGATAATATCTCATTATCTAGTGAAACTGAATTTCACGCTGAGTTGAAATAAGATTTAGCGCCCCCAAGAGCCCAGCGGGGCTAAGCAAACATTAGTTGCGAGTAGCGAGCGTATGTGGTATCCTCCATAAGCTTCGTAGGGGAGATCAGTCCCTCAGCTCTAGGAAAGCTTGGTTTGATAGAATTATAAATAGTTGTTGATAAGATTTAACACATCCTATAGTTGACCTCGGAACCTGTCACAGAAGCGATTACCTTGGTAGGAGCTTTTGTCCGAATTGCGGGGCCGACGCCGAGAACAAAAGAGGCTGTTGTCGGTGGTGGCTTTTCTGGAGAATGGAATCACTATTGTGATGGTTGGTATTGGTATGGGAATGACGATGGGAATGACTCTCATGTCTGGAATGGCAGAATGGCAGGTATCTCTGGAACGAAGGCTGGCATGGGAACAAGTATGGAATGTTGGAATGCTGCATATCTGGAGGCTACGCTGGACTAGGAAACTTGTATATATTGACCGCTGTTGTTGTTATGATTGGCGATAGTAATACAAGACGCTATAAGGGTTGACTTCGGATTTCAGAGGCTATCCGCAAATTACCGAGTGATAACACATGAAGTCAGACTCTATTTATTTCAATATTATGGTGTTCGTCTACCCTAACTGTACCGGTTGGCTGTGTGGGGCTTATACTAACATGAATATGAGGGGGATGGTAACAGAATACCTGCAAGAAAGATGAAATGGGAGGATAATAGCAGCGACATTATCCTCACTTGGAACAACTTCTCTGACAATTCCTCTGATTTCCTCATGGAGCCTTCCAGTACTGTGGGAGTAGTGGAGCTGAAGACTCTCACGGCAAATGAGAGCGCCTTCTATATAATGTCAGAAAATTGGACCATCTACTAAGAGGTAGACAATTCCTTGCGCTGGAAAGGGAGCCAGTTCTGGGGTCCTTCAACAGGCAACACCGGCAACACAGCCCATAATTCAATCGCCCGAGCTCCTATTGTGTTGAACCGAAACCCCGAGACTGGGAGGGTACACTGCCATGAGGTGGGCAGCCAAAATAACATCCCTGGGTATTGCCACAGAGCGCACCAATTGTGTCTTGCCATGCTAGGGGAACTACAAATATCTCGAGAACCTATATCACAGATTCTGAGCTTTGGGCCCTTTGTATGGTACATCCCCCGGGGGGGTTAGACTAGAGTATGCGCTTATTCGCTTTAGCTTGGTTTGGTGTGGGCATTTGTATGGCTAGAATACCAGGTATGGATATACATTCCAACTCATCTAAGAATCCAAGACCGAACTCTCAACCTGCATGATACTTCTCTTGCACTGCCGAGGGAAAACCCAACCAACCAGATTATTCCTCCAAATCCATTGCAGACGCTGGGAGAGATTCCAGTGCTTCTACCCGAGATCAAGGGTGCTTGTGGAGAACATGGATGCAGAAATCAAGCCGGGCACAGCGATAGTCAAGACTACGGCACAGGGTTGCTTACACACCTGCCCAGGTACTTACGTTACCATCTCCGCAGGCTGAGGTCTTATGCTACATCTGCGCTCCCGTAGCCCGGGTCCACTGGCGGGAGAGGCTTCGGGTTTTATACCTCTTCCTACGCATCGTCATATCCGGCAAAGCGCCACCAAAGCACGGTCACGCGTGCCTTCGCATGAGTACTCTGCCCAAATTACAGCAAGACACCTGACTAAACGCATGCTCCTGGGCTTCCTAGTTAACCCCCGAAACCGGAACCCAGACCCTATATCCCGGTGCAATAAAAATTTGAGTGGGGAATGAAATAGACAAGGAATCTTTCCTATTATCTCAGGGTTCCTATCTAATACAATGAAACCGTTCACCACTCTTATAAGTCAGTATCGCTAAGATAGATTGTAAGATTAGTGAGATGAATCACTTATATCCACCCTTCATCAGAATCACTATGCATAAGGGCTGAGGCCACGAACGGCATAGGGAGGTCGGGAAATAAATGGTAATCAATATTGACATTGTTCTGCCATTAGATAGTTCCCCTAGTTAGCTTAAGTTAGAATACAAAGTCTCACTCTCGAGGTGTCATACATGCAAGGTGGAAAAAGCGCAAACCCCTTTTAACCCTCATCGCTAGACGGCCACTGAGAGCCTTTGGCGCCCCAGGCTGCGCGCCACTGGGGGACTGGGCCGCCCCGGGCTGTTGGCGGACTGACTGGCGCTTGAGGGCTTTCTTATGATAGATAGTTGGACGGCGGCCCCGGCCAGTCGCTTGCGCAAGCCCACCTGCGGAGTCCGGGTTCTCCCAACGGCGTATGGCGCGACTGCTGGAACCTTCAAGTTCCCGTCCACCACTCCCCAATTGATCCTCTGGATTTTTCTCTACTGGACTACAGCTCCTCGGAGAGCGTGCGTCATCCCAAGTGCCCGCTGCCCCGCTACTACTACCTGCAATTCTCGGTCCAGCACCCTCTAGATAACCCCCAGAATCTCTGTCTGCTGGACTAGAGTTCGTTTGTGTGTGTGTTATTGTTTCCAACCGTCATTCGCATCTCACCACCTTCTGGTCGGTTCATGGTATTTCTGTTCATTACACTATTGTCCTCCCCAGTGCTACTGATCGCCATCCCTCCTCCATCACCACCTGGATGACTATCCCCATGCCTATTAATCGAATGGGAGCTCTCATGAGCGCCTACTCCGATGTTGCCGTCAGCCTCCATTCCTAGTCCACCATCTTCGGGCTGACCCCCGACATTTGGGTTTTCTCGATGCTGTCTCACTTGAGTTTTTTGTGTATTGTTGCTGCTGTTAGGCCCTATTCGCGGCTCATCACCCCCCGGCCGGCTCATGGTGCTTCCGTTTCTTAGGCTGGGATTCACCCGTGTGTGTGTGCTGTGGTCGCGGCCGTCCGTTACCCCCCCCTGATCACCACCTACCTTAATCTCTGCATTTCTGTTTGCTGAATCGGTGCTCCCTTGAGCGCATGTGTCTTTGCTACTGACGACAGCCATTTCTGGAACACGGTACCCGGACTGACCATCTCCATTTCTCATTTCTGGCATGAGGTTCGTTTGAGCATGTGGGCTACTGCGGTCGTCGGACACCCCGTGCCCACGCTCCTGTTGGCACACCGGGTTCTTGCTTCTGGGTTGGGATTTTCTACCGAAGGCGGATCAATTCCACTTGTGCAAAACTTGTGCCCCGTAGCAAGGAATTGGTACTCACTTCTTTTTCCAAAAACACATAAGAACGCTAGCCTCGACTAGAAGCTCCTCGAGCTGTAACACCTTGTATCAGTAATGGCGAATCATTAATTCGAATAATATAAACTCACCAGAAGAAATACGAACCAAGCACGTTAGTCCAAAGAGTTATATCTCAGATATGCACCGTGAGAAGGGCTGGACAGGCGATAGATATAATTTGTATCTAGGGAGATCAGGTTTCAACTCGGGCTATAGAGGCGACTAAATGCCACGTCAAATTCGATGGACTGATTCAAATGTTGGGGCAAGGCATTAGTTCGGGTAATGGTACGTGCAGGGAAAGGAGCGATGCTGCTGGTGCTTGGGTTTACCAGGGCGCAGCGAGATTTTTTCTCAAATAGCAACACATGGTTGGTTGGCTTTTGTGGTGCCCCGCGCCGAGCCTCGGGGATGTGGGATGGGTTGGGCTCGTGAGTAGCGAATACCGGTACCTCAGCCCCATGAGGAACCGGCAAAGGAGATCAGGAAAACTCATTGACCGATTGACATCTCGCGAGCTTCACAGATATGTTACGGGGCATGGAAAGCCAAGGTTCGGGGTTAAGTGAATGGGCACCCAGCGAAAGAGTGGTGGATGAAGGATACCGCATTGTCTTCAGAAGCTCGCCTCCCCCGTAGGTCAAAATAAGATGTGGCGGTGCTAGGACCCCAAGGGTGCCTACCGAATACCAGCGGAGAGTACCGCATAAGCTGGCAAGAACCGGCCATGCGCTAGAATGTGAAATAAGAAGTGGCTGAGATGAAGCTTGCATTTACATCAAAAAGAGCCCTGAACCCTGGCTATAAAGAGCTGACCTATGGCATCTGATTGGTATTTCCAGGCAAAACTAGGATAAAAATCTTATTTGAACCTCCCAGCGCGTGGCCGGTTCTTGCCAGTTTATGCGGTAGCGAGTTGACATGGGGCGGTCTACCAGGAGCCTATTTGGGTGCGACGGCGTCGTTCCAGCCGGTTCTACAGGTAAAGTAGTCACAAAACGGAATAGTTGACCCCCTATCCGTTTTTGCAAAAAATAGGCTCTAGACTACCAAGGGAGATTAGGCATGCTATCCTGGGGGCTGGTTTGATAGATCAAAAGAATTGTAAACACTTGTTAATAAGATTTTAGGCATCTTACAGGTTGGCCTTACAACCCGCCACGAAAACGAATTCCTTGTGAGGAGCTTTCCTCTGAACTGCGGGGCTGCCACCAAGGATGTAAAGAAGCTATGATAGATTCAGATGATCGAGTGAGAGCAGATGAAGAACCTATATCACAGATTCTGAGGCTTTGGGCCCTTTGTAGGGTAATTCCCCGGGGGGGGTTTGCCTAGCGTATGATCTTCTTCACTTTAACTTAATTCGGCGTGAGCATTTGTATGGCTGAAATGCCAGGTATGGATTAGATTGCAATGCATCTGAGAACCCAAGATCGAACTCTCAACCTGCGCAATTCTTGTCTCGTGATGCTGAGGGGAAAATAAACAACAAGGTATCATAATTCCGTCCGTCTATTGCAGAATCCGAGAGAGATGCCAGTGCTTCTATCCGAGATTTAGGGTTCTTGTGGAGAACATGGGTGCAGAGAAGAATTTGAGCATAGAGATGGTCAGGACTGACTTTATAGTAGAGGATTGTTTATATCCGGTTTAGGAATATATGGTACCATCTCCGGAAGCTGAAATCTTATGCTCCCTGTGTGTTCCTGTAGTCCAGGTCCGCTGATGGGGCGGCTTTAACTTTTATACATCTTCCTACGCATCACCTTATCCAGCAAACGACCAAAAAGGTTCAGGCACGCTGCACGCGTGCCCTCACGTGGGTCCTCCGCCCAAGTTACAGCAAGACACCTGGATAAACACATGCTCCTGGGCTGCCCGGTTAACACCCGAAGCATACCCAGACCCTATATCGTGGTGCAAAAGAAAGCAGAGTAGGAATGAAGTATATAAAATTTAATAATCTCATATTATGTCCAGGCTTCTATCTAATCAATGAAAATCCGCACCCCCTCTTGTAAGTTGGTATCGCTAGGGTAAATTTTAAGATTAACTGTGATGAATCACTCGTATCCACTCATCATCAGAATCATTATGCATAAGAGCTGAAACCTCGAACCGCATAGGGATGTAAGGCAATAAATGGTGGTCAATATTGACATTGTTCTGCCATCAGACAGTTCTCCTAGTTAGCTTAGGTTTAAACAAAAAGGCTCACTCCGGAGGTGTCATACATGCATGGTGGATAAATCACAAGTTCCTTTTAACTCTCATCAGACGGCGACCGAGAGCCATTATCCTCTTATGCGGGGCGGGCCAGGCCCGCGCTGCCGACATGGTTTGCGGCTCCCCGGCGTTAGTCGGTGCCGGTATCATCGTGACACCGACATAAGCCCCACGCGCAAGCCCACCCGCGGAGTCGGGGTTCTCCCAACGGTGTATATCAGCCATTCGCATTCCACCACCTTCCGGTTGACTCATCGCGCCCCTGTTCGTTGCACTATTGTCCTCCCTAGTGCTGCTAACTGCCATCCCTTTTCCATAACCATCTAGCTGACTCTCCCCATCTATGTTTATCGAATGGGAGCCCTCCCGAGTGCCTACTCCGATGTTGCAGATGGCTTCCATTCCCAGTTCACCATTCTCGGGCCAACTCTCCGCGTCTGGGTTTACCCGATAAGAGCTCTCTTGAGTTTGTATATTATCGCTGCTGCCAGGCCCTATTCGCGGCTCATCACCCCCCGGCCGGCTCATGGTGTTTCCGTTTCTTAGGCTGGGATTCGCCCACGTGTGTGTAGTAGTGTGGTCGTGGCCGACCGTCACCCACCCTGGATCACCATCTACATTAATCTCTGCATTTATGTTTGCTGAATCGGGGCTCCCTTGAGTGCATGTGTCTTTGCTGCCGACGACAGCCATTTCGGGAACATGGCACTCGGACTGGCTATCTCCATTTCCCTTCTCCGATATGAGGTTCGCTTTAACATGTGGGCTACTGCGGCCGCCGGCCACCCCGGGCTCACGTTCCTGTTGGCGCACCGGGCTCTCCCTGGGCTGGGGATTTCTGCCGAAGGCGGATTAATCTCACTTGTGCAAAACTTGTGCCTTGTAGCAAGGAATTGGTACTCACTTCCTTTCCCGAAAACACATAAGAACGCTAACCTCGACTAGAAGCTCCTTGGGCTGCAACACGTTGTATCAGTAATGGTAAATCAGCAATTCGAATAATATAAACTCACGACAAGAAATATGAACCAAGCACGTTAGCCCAAAGAGTTATCGCAATCGAAGATTTCTTTCAGATGTGTACTGTGAGAAGGACAGGACAAGCGACAGATATAATTTATACCTAGGGAGATTAGATTTCAATTGATTTACGCGAGGTGACTAAATGCCACGTCAAACTCGACGGACTGATTCAAATGTTGGGGCTAGACATAAATTCGGGTAACTGTACGTGTAGGGAAAGGAGCGATGCTACTGGTGCTTAGATTTACCAGGGCGCAGCGAGATTCTATCTCAAATAACGGCAGATGGTTGGTTGGCTTTTGTGGTGCACGGCTCCGAGCCTCAAAAATGTGAAATGAGCTGAGGCGCGTGAGTAGCGAATACATCAGCCCCATGCAGAACCGGCAAAGGAGATCAGGAAAACCCATTGACCGATTGAATGACATCTCGCGAGCTTTACAAAGATATTACGGGGCATGGAAAGCCAAGGTTCGGGGTTAAGTGAATGGGCGCCCGGCGAAAGAGTGGTGGATGAAGGATACCCCATTATCCTCAGAAGCTCGCCTCCGCGGGAGGTCAAAATAAGATGTGGCGGTGCTTAGACCCCAAGGGTGCCTAGCGAATACCAGCGGAGAGTACCGCATAAGCCGGGAAGAACCAGCCACGCGCTAGAATGTGAAATAAGAAGTGGCTGAGATGAAGCTTGCATTTACGTCAAAAAGAGAGCCCCGAACCCTAGCTATAAAAAGTTGGCCTATGGCATCTGATTGGTATTTCCAGGCGAAACTAGGATAAAAATCTTATTTGAACCTCCCAGCGGGTTGCCGGTTCTTTATGCGGTAGCGAGGTGACGTGGGGTTGTCTATTAGGAACCTATTTGGATGACGGTTCCGTTCCATTCCAAAATTCGGAGACAGCTGCTTCTACTGTACTAGTACAGGTAAAAGAGTCACAAAACGGAATAGTTGCCTCCCTCTCAGTTTTTGCAAAAAAATAGGCACTAGACTACCAAGGAAGATTAGGCCTTCTATCCCAGGGGCTAGTTTGATAGATCAAAAGAATTATAAACACTTGTTAATAAGATTTCAGGCATCCTAGAGGTTGGCCTTACAACCCGCCACGGAAACCAATTCCTTGTTAGGAGCTTTCATCTGATTTGCAGGGCTGGCATCAAGAATGTAAAGAAGCTATGATATGATAGATTCAGATGACCGAGAGAGAGTAGATGAAGAACCTATATCACAGATTCTAAGACTTTGGGCGCTTTTTAGGGTATATTCCCGGGGGGGGTTTGCCCAGCGTATGCGCCTCGTCACTTTAACTTAATTCGGCATGAGCATCTGTATGGCTGGAATGCCGGGTATGGATTAGATTCCAATGCGTCTGAGAACCCAAAACCGAACTCTCAACCTGGGCAATGCTTGTCTCGTAATGCTGAGGGAAAAAGTAAACAGTGCAGAGAAGAATTTGAGGATAGTGATGGTTAGGACTACTGTGCAGGATTGTTTACACACCTATCTAAGAATATAGGATACCATCTCCGGAAGTTGAGATCTTATGCTACCTGTGCGGTCCCGTAGTCCAGGTCCGCTGGTGGGGCGGCTTTGGCTTTGATACTGTTGCGAATTGTTTCTCAAGAAGGGGTTGTTATATTAGGAGAAAGAAAATGGAGGGGGAACAAAAGGAATAAAGGAACTACAGTATGTAGAGAAGCAAACACCGGGAATGCATACGCAGCACCCGGGAACTTCTGAGAAGAAGGAACAACATTGCACAACACAAGGTTCAAGCGTATACATAGAACAATGTATGAAATAAGGAGAGCACCTCCGGAGTCTATTGTAACAGATACATCTTCCTACGCATCATCTTATCCGGAAAACCGCCAAAAAGGTTCCGTCACGTGTGCCCTCACGGGGTCCTCCGCCCAAGTTACAGTAAGACACCTGGTTAAACAAATGCTCTTGGGTTACCCGGTTACCACCCGAAGCTGGAATCCAGACCCTATCTCGTGGTGCAAAAGCAAGCGGAGTGGGAATGAAATACTGAAATAATCTCATAATAATAATATTATTATGTCAAGGCTTCTATCTAATCAATGAAAATCCGCACCCCCTCTTCTGAGTTGGTATCGCTAGTGTAAATTATAAGATTAGGTCTGATGAATCACTCGGATCCACCCAATCATCAGAATCATTATGCATAGGAGCTGAAACCTCGAACCGCATAGGGATGTAAGGCAATAAATGGTGGTCAATATTGACATTGTTCTGCCATAAGACAGTTCTCCTAGTTAGCTTAGGTTTAAACAAAAAGGCTCACTCCAGAGGTGTCATACATGAATGGTGGATAAATCACAAGTTCAATTTATCAGATGGCGACCGAGAGCCATTCCCCTCCTACGCTAGGTGCGACGGATCTGAGCTACCTCGGTTCGTGGTTCCGGGACCCACTCCTCGACAGTCAGCTCGGCACACAGCTCCCCCTCCGTGGAACACTCCTGGAGTGCGGAAAGGTCGCGGATGTAGGTCCCCCGTGCAAGCCCACCCGCGGAGTCGGGGTTCTCCCAACGGTGTATGGCAGAACTGCTGCTGCCTTCAAGTCCCCCTCCACCACTCCCCTGTTGACCCTTTGGATTTCTATCTACTAGAATAGGGCCCTTTTGATAGTGTGCGTTTTCCCCAGTGTCTGTGGTCCCGCTACCACTGCCTGAAATTCTCAGTCCAGTACCCTCCAAATAACCCCCTGCATTTCTGTTTGCTGGATTAGAGCTCGTTTGAGTATGTGTGTCGTTGTGGTTTCCAAGCGCCATTCGCATCTCACCAGCTTCTGGCTGACTCATCGCATTTCTGTTCATTGCACTATTGTCCTCCCCAGTGAGGCTGATGGCCATCCCTTTTCCATAACCATCTAGCTGACTCTCCCCATCTCTGTTTATCGAATGGGAGCTCTCCCGAGTGCCTACTCTGATGTTGCTGCTAGTCTCCATTCCTAGCCCACCATCCTCGGGCCAACCCTCCGCGTATCGGTTTTCTCGATGAGAGCTCTCTTGAGCTTGTGTATTATTGCTGCTGCCAGGCCCTATTCGCGGCTCATCGCCCCCCGGCCGGCTCATGATGTTTCCGTTTCTTAGGCTAAGATTCGCCCGTGTGTGTGTGGTGTGGTCGTGGCCGTCCGTTACCCCCCCTTGATCACCATCTACATTAATCTCTGCATTTCTGTTTGCTGAATCGGTGCTCCCTTGAGTGCATGTGTCTTTGCTGCCGACGACAGCCACTTCAGGAACATGGCACTCGGACTGGCCGTCTCCATTTCTCTTCTCCGACATGAGGTTGGTTTTAACATGTGGGCTACTGCGGCCGCCGGCTACCCCGGGCTCACGTTCCTGTTGGCGCACCGGGTTCTCCCTGCTTCTGGGTTGGGATTTTCTGCCGAAGGCGGATCAATTTCACTTGTGCAAAACTTGTGCCCCGTAGCAAGAAATTGGTACTCACTTCTTTTTCCAAAAACACATCAGAACGCTAGCCTCAACTAGAAGCTCCTCGAGCTGTAACACCTTGAATCAGTAATGGCGAATCATTAATTCGAATAATATAAACTCACCACAAGAAATACGAACCAAGCACCTTAGCCCAAAGAGTTATATCTCAGATATGTACCGTGAGAAGGGCTGGACAGGCGATAGATATAATTTGTATCTAGGGAGGTCAGGTTTCAACTCGGGCTAGGCGAGGCGACTAAATGCCACGACAAATTCGATGGGCTGATTCAAATGTTGGGGCAAGACATTAGTTCGGGTAACGGTACGTGCAGGGAAAGGAGCGATGCTGCTGGTGCTTAAATTTACGAGGGCGCAGTGAGATTTTTTCTCAAATACCGTATAATCTCGTGAAATCCACTATCTCCGAGCTGTGACGGGTATCCCTGTAAATCGCGACATCAGCCCACGATAGGTTTAGTTTGTCAAGCTAATGAGATCCAACAAGACAGAATGACTCAGGCTATACCGTGTCAGGAAAGCACTAATCCTTCTTGGGGACTTTTGACTGAGAATCCGGAGATTAGGAGCTGATGGAGATAGTGGATTTCACGAGATTTTACGGTAGCGACACATGGTTGGTTGGCTTTTGTGGTGCACCGCCCCGAGCCTCGGGGATGTGGGATGGGTTGGGGCTCGTGAGTAGCGAATACCGGTACCTCAGCCCCATGCGGAACCGGCAAAGGAGATCAGGAAAACTCATTGACCGATTGACATCTCGCGAGCTTCACAGAGATGTTACGGGGCATGGAAAGCCAATGTTCGGGGTTAAGTGAATGGGCACCCAGCGAAAGAGTGGTGGATGAAGGATACCCCATTATCTTCAGAAGCTCGCCTCCACTGTAGGTCAAAATAAGATGTGGCGGTGATAGGACCCCAAGGGTGCCTAGCGAATACCAGCGGAGAGTACCGCATAAGCCGGCAAGAACCGGCCATGCGCTAGAACGTGAAATAAGAAGCGGCTGAGATGAAGCTTGCATTTACGTCAAAAAGAGAGCCCCGAACCCTAGCTATAAAAAGTTGGCCTATGGCATCTGATTGGTACAGTCACTAGACATAAGTCTTGGTGATTGCGGAATAGTGAGACACGCCCGTGTATCCAAGGGGTATTTAGCAAAAGGCTGATAATGGTATTTCAATGGTAGAACAAAGCGAAGAATTAAACATAAAATATTAGTTTAGTAGTAAAGCTGTAAGAATGCATGTAGTATGATGCCCCATATGTGATTTTCCACTGTGGTGGGGCTGGGGGGTGTCGGACTTGGATTATCTCGCTTAGTCCTCGCTGACTAAGCGATCACCAAGACTTTTGTCTAGTGACTGTATTTCCAGGCAAAACTACTCGTAGGATAAAAATCTTATTTGAACCTCCCAGCGAGTGGCCGGTTCTTGCCAGTTTATGCGGTAGCGAGTTGACGTGGGGTTGTCTATTAGGAGCCTATTTGGGTGCGTCCAGCCGGTTCTAAAGGTAAAATAGTCACAAAACGGAATAGTTGCCCCCTCTCCGTTTTTGCAAAAAATAGGCTCTAAACTAGCAAGCGAGATTAGGTCTTCTATCCCGGGGGGCTAGTTTCATAGATCAGACATCCAACGGGTTGGCCTTACAACCCGCCACGGAAACGAATTCCTTGCTAGCTTTCATCTGGACTGTGGGGCTGGCACCAAGAATGTAAATAAGCCATGATAGATTCAGATGGCCGAGTGAGAGCAGATGAAGAACCTATATCACAAATTCTTAAGACTTTGGGCCCTTTGAAGGGGGGTTTTTACCTAGCTTATGAGCTTCTTCACTTTAACTTAATTCGGCATGAGCATTTGTATGGCTGGGATGCCAGGTATGGATTAGATTCCAATCTACCTGTGCGCTCCCGTAATCAGGGTCCGCTGGTGGGGCAGCTTTGGCTTTTATAACATCTTCCTAGGCAGCATCTTATCCAGCAAACCGCAAAAAAGGTTAAGTCACGCGTGCCCTCACGTGGATCTTCCGTCTAAGCTTCAGTAAGATACTTGGCTAAACACATGCTCTTGGGTTACCCGGTTATCACCGGAAGCTAGAACCTAGACCTTGTATCCTAGTGCAAAAGAAAGCGGAGTGGGAATGAAATACACAAATAATCCCATATTATTATGTCAAGGTTTCTATCTAATCAATGAAAATCCGCATCCCTTCTTGTGAGTTGGTATCGCTAGGGTAAATTTTAAGATTAAGTGTGATGAATCACTCGTATCCACCCATCATCAGAATCATTATGCATAAGAACTGAAACCTCGAACTGCATAGGGATGTGAGGTAATAAATGGTGGTTAATATTGATATTTTTCTGCCGTCAGACAGTTCTCCTAGTTAGCTTAGGTTCAAACAAACGGGCTCATTCCGGAGGTGGCATACATGCAGGGTGGAAAAATCACAAGTTTCTTTTAACTCTTATCAGACGGCGACCAAGAGCCATTACCCTCCTATGTGGGGCACGGGCACGACGGATCTGCTCTAGATCGATTTCTGGTCCCCCCTCGCTATACTGGACCATCTCGACCTTAGTCCACCGCACAAGCCCACCCGCGGAGTCAGGGTTCTCCCAACGGCCGATGTCAGGATTGCTACTACCTTCAAATCCCCGTCCGCTGCCTCCCGGTCGACCCTTTGGATCCCTATTTACTAGAATAGGGTCTGTTTGCGCGTATGGGTTTACTCGATAAAAGCTCTCTTGAGTTTGTATATTATTGCTGCTGCTGCCAGGCCCTATCCGCGGCTCATCACCCCCCGGCAGGCTCATGGTGCCTTCGTTTCTTAGGCTGGGATTCGCCCACGTGTGTGTGGTGGTGTAGTCGTGGCTGACCGTTACCCCTCCTGGATCACCATCCACCTTAATCTCTGCATTTATGTTTGCTGAATCGGGGCTCCCTTGAGTGCATGTGTCTTTGCTGCCGACGACAGCCATTTCGGAAACATGGCACTCTGACTGGCCATCTCCATTTCCCTTCTCCGATATGAGGTTCGCTTTAACATGTGGGCTACTGCGGCCGCCGGACACCCCGGGCTCACGTTCCTGTTGGCGCACCGGGCTCTCCCTGGGCTGGGGATTTCTGCCGAAGGCGGATTAATCTCACTTGTGCAAAACTTGTGCAAAACTTGTGCCTTGTAGCAAGGGATTGGTACTCACTTCCTTTCCCGAAAACACATAAGAACGCTAACCTCGACTAGAAGCTCCTCGGACTGCAACACGTTGTATCAGTAATGGTGAATCAGTAATTCGAATCATATAAACTCACCTCAAGAAATATAAACCAAGCACCTCAGCCCAAAGAGTTATCGCAATCGAAGATTTCTTTCAGATGTGTACCGTGAGAAGGACAGGACAAGCGATAGATATAATTTTTACCCAGGGAGATCCGATTTCAATTGATCTACGCGAGGCGACTAAATGCCACGTCAAATTCAATGGGTTGGTTCAGATGCAGGGGCGAGGCCTAAACTTGGGTACAGTACCAGCACCATAAAAACCTTTGCGATTCGCCCGTCTCGCTGATCTCGGGATTCATTCTTGAGAAGGATTAGTGCTTTCCTGACATGGTATAGCTTGGGTGCTTTGGCCTTGCCCGATCTTATGAACTTGCCAAACCAAACCTATCTTGGGCTAGCAACTCGATTTACAGGGATAATCCGACGGCGAATCGCAAAAGTTTTTACGGTACTTGCAGGGATAGAGGAGATGCTGCCACCACTTAAATTTACCCGGGTGCAGCTATGATACCGTCGATTTTGTCTCAAATAACGGCACACGGTTGGTTTGTGTTATGCCCCCCTCTCCAAGCCCCAAAAATGAGATTGAGTTGGGGCTCATGAGTAGCTTAGCCCCCATGCGGAGCCAGCAAAGAGGATCAGTAAATCTCATTGACCTACAGTCGCACCCCGTTGTCCCGGATGGTCAAAATCAGGAGTTGACCATCCGGGACAGTGAAACATCCGGGAGAGTGAAATAGTTGATAAAAATGGTGCTTGAAAAAACTGAAAAGCAAGTGATGATTGTGTAGGTATGACTTCCCACTATTCCACACAAGGTTTAGATGGGGGTAGAGTGGAAAACAAAAGGCTAGGGAGATCAGTGAATGGAGAGAATTTAAGAAACCCCAATACCAAACTTGAATAGAAGTATTTTATCTCAAATGTCAAATTATTGACTCAGAACCCGCCCGATGCCACCAGCAAGAGTTGCATACAGAAGCAAAAAGCGAAAAATACCACAGAACCTTGGCCTAACCGCTGCAGATACATGAGCCCCACCGCCCACTTCGGGCAGTTGTGATGTGATATTTCAGGATAGGATTGAGAGAAAATCCAGAACACTGAATATATTTTCTATATGAACAGGGGTTAGAGATATCTAAATTATCATCCGGTCCAGAAACCCCCAAAATCCGGGACAGTGAGGTGTATTTCTATGTAGCTCGCACAAATCTTGAAAAATTGTCCGGGACAACGAAGAATCCGGGAGAGTGAGGTCCGGGACAACGGGGTGCGACTGTATTGAATGACATCTCGTGAGCATTCGCAGAGGTATTTCAGGGCATAGAAGACAAAGGTCGGAGTTAAGGAAATAGTCGCCGAGCGAAAAAGTAGTGGATGAAGGATACCGCATTAACCGTGCGAAGGTTCCTGCAGATTGTGTACTCAGGTACTCGGGGGTGCACGTGGGGGATCGGACAGACAGGGGCTAGAAAATGTATGTATCAGCATACATTTCCTAGCCCCGTCCGTCCGATCACCCACGTCCACCCCCGAGTGTAAGTAACTGCGTTCAGTTGCAAATCTTGCAGCACGTCTCCCACATGTCCAACAGCTCAACCTCAGATTTGGCCCAACGTCACTTTCAAGCTTAACCTCCTATTGGAAATAATGAAATTTGATTTGAATTAACTCAAACCAAAGTCCCACCCACCACATGAAAATAAAAGGGCGGAAAGAAAATAGAAAACTTATTCAAAACAACGTGTGAGAAAGCCAGAAGGAGGTTAAAGCATCAGAGAATGTTTGGTAGTGGTTCATGATAATTCCTAAATTCCTATACAAATTGGAAGTGACGTTGGGCCGAATCTGATGTTGAGCTGCTGGGCACATAGACGTGGTACAGTATTTGCAACCTAGCGCAGTTATACAATCAGCAGGAACCTTGACATGTTTATCTACCACATATTGTATTCTCATGAAAGTCGGAATGGCGCTAAAGCGAGCTAAGGTGAAACTAAGGCAGCCGAGCCAACAGGAAGCCACGGAGAAATTCAAGTTCCCATATTATTTTAAACATAGAGAGCGACGATTGTGGAGATTCAAGGAAATCATCACGAATGCCATTCCGACTTTCAAGCTTGCGCACTCTCTCAAAGTAAAAGGAAAAATCCACCCCCCAATGTACACATTTGAGGTTCCATAGTGCTTACCCATACCCAAGGAAACTCCCAGAATCCACTAGAACGTACAAGACTCTTCTCGTTTAGGATAGGAAATCGTACATTTCAACAGTTTCCTGACTCTTGAGCCTTCCCCCATTTCTTCACACGCATGCTGCAAAGCTGAAGCCTTTTTAGGTTAGTATCCTTCGACGGATCGCTCGCCGCACGCCCGCCCGCTGAGTCAGGGTTCTCCCAACGTTGTATAACATAACTGTTGCTGCCCGCAATTCCCGGTCCGCGGTCCTTTGGATGGCTCTCCGCCTTTTTGTCTGCTAGGCAGGGGCCCGCTTGAGCGTGTGCGAAATTGTGGTTGCCAGGTGCCATTCGGGGGCCATCATCTTCTGGTTGTCCCATGGAACTTCCGTTTATTGCACTGTGGTTCCCCTGGGCGTGGCTGACCGCGGTCCCTCCTCCATCCCCATCTGGCCGACTCCCTCCATATCTGTTTATTGAATGGGAGCCCTCCTGAGTGCCTACTTCCTTGTGGCCCCAGGCTCCCATCCCTGGTCCATCATCATCGGACCGACCCTCAGCATTTCGGTTATCTCGACGCAGGCTCTTGCGAGTTGGTCTATTATTGCTACTGCCGAGCGGTATTCGGAACTCATCACCCCCCTGCCGGTTCACGATGTTTTGGATTCTTAGGCTAGGATTCCTCCGTCTGCGTGGGTGATGGAGGCGGCCGACCACCGACCCCCCTTCATCCCCATCTATCTTACCCTCTGCATCTCTCTTTGCTGGATCGGTGCTCTCGTGGGTGCGTGTGTCTTCGCAGCTGCTGGTCGCCGTTCCTGGGATATGCTCCCTGGGTTGACCCCCTCCGCTTCTATTCGCTGACCCAGGTATTCCTCGAGCGTACGGGCTACTGCGGCCGCTGGCCACCCCTGGCTCATGTTCCTGTTGACACACCAGACCCCCCCTACTCCTGGATTGTGGTTTTCTGCCAAAGGTGGATTAATTTTAATTGCGCAAAACTTGTGCTCTGCAGCAAGAAATTAGAACTCACTTTTTTCTCCAATTAGGCATCACAACACTGGTCTCAACTTGAAGCTCCTCGGGCTGCAACACCTTGTATCAGCACGTGAATCAGTAATTTGAATAATATTAACTCACGACAAGAAATATGAACCAAGCACTTTAGCCCAAAGAGTTATCACAATCGAAGATTCCCCTCGGATATGGGTCTTGAGAAGAGCGGGGCAGGCGATAGATATAATTTGTAATACCGTAAAAACTTGAATAATTGGACGGTGTGCTATGAAGTCCAGAATTCCCTTCTCCGGAAAGGGGGCAAAAAACACAGCAAAAACACGGCCCCTTTCCCCACTCCGAGACAGAAAAAAAAACAAAAATTTCCTGACCTTACTAGGAGAGGAAAGTCCAACGACATAGCACACCGTCCAATTATTCAAGTTTTTACGGTAAGGTAGATCGGACTTCAATGCGACCGAGGAGAGCAGACCGAATGCCACGCCAAATCGATAAGCTGATTCAAATGTGGGTGCAAGGCTTTAATTTGGATACAAGGTCTGGCAAGAAGTTATGGAACAATTGTTTAAGGTCAACCAGCCAAATACATCCCTGTCTGTTCCGGTTGATGGGTTCCAACACATGTACCTATACTTGCAGGGAAAGAAGTAATGCTGCCGGTACTTGTATGGTGGGGTTGAAAAATGTAATGCCTTATATAATCAGGATTAGGTGTAATTTATCACAGACCCAAAACTTTTAGGTTTTTAACTTCAAGGGGATTACAATAATAATAATATTATCATACTGATACAAATTTCACAAATTTTTATATATAATATTTAATTCATAAGTTGAAATAAAAGTGAAGAGATAGTCATATTGCTTCTGTCCTGTAATGCGATCATATTGTTAAATTGCGGCTAGGGAGGCGGAAAATTTAGCCCAATACCGGTATGATACATACAAAAACTTATCTGCTACCGTATAAGTTACCCCCAAACTCGAACCCTTCACAATTGTAGCTTGATAAAATATATCTGACCCTGATTATATAGGGCATTACATTTTGCAATGCCAGTGGTCTACGTTATAGACGACCCCCACCATGCCTAAATTTACAGGGGCGCTACTGGATCATATCTCAAATACCGGTAACGGCGCACGGTTGGGCTGTGTGATGCTCCCCTCCGAGCTTCAAAAATGAGAAATGAGTTGGGGGACGTGAGTACTCGAGTAGGGAATACTTCGCATGCGCAACCAGCAACGGGGATCAGTAAGACCCACTGACAGATTGAATGACACTCCGCGGGCATCCACAGGTGTTACGGGGTGTGGAAAGCCAAGGTTAGGGTTAAGGAAATGGCCGTCGAGCGGAAAAGTGGTGAATGAAGGATACCACATTATCTACGGTAGCGAAGCTTGCCCCCAAGCTGGAAGGTCAAAAATAATAAGATGTGGCGGTGCTAAGGGCCCAAGAGAGCTTAACAAATACCTGAACTATTAGTGGAGAGTGGCGAGCTTACATGGAGTTGCTATCAGAAGCCTGTTTGCGTACTAAGGTTCCATTCCTTTGCCCCCCCACAAATGACCAACAACTTCACAACGGGAACTAATAATTACTGGATCACGACATCCAAGGACTACCTGTACTGCTTGGCAACTTAAAAAGTCTCCGGACGCCCTGCACTTATTAATACCTATCTTGGGACAAAATCTTCCGGAGACTTTTTAAATTACCAAGTAGTAGAGCAGCTGATAGATAAAATAGTCACGCCGGTTTGATAAGAAAAAGCTGGTGAACTTTTTCGTGGTGCGCCTTATTAAACCCACGCGACTATCTGTCGTCCCCGTACCGAAACAGAAGGGCGTGGCAGGGCGTGGCGGTTGCCTCTCCTACCCTACCCGTACAGTACTAAAAACGAAGAACCCCGGGATACTGTACGAGTATCTGTGGAACGAAAGAGGTACGGAGGATCTCAACTAGAGAGGAAATCCACACATCATGATCGATTCAAATCTACTAAGCTACTTCGTAAACCAACCCAGAGAACAGCACAAAAGAGAAAATATCCCACTGAAAGAAAGCCCAACCTTACTGGTTGTCCGACTAACTAGGTACAGTACAGGATATCCTCCTCTTGTTATCCACAAACACAAATTTTCTTCCTCGCCCCACCCACAGTCCGGCTCCTCCGTTGTGCTGTGTTCCCCTCGCCCCGGTCGTCATAGTCGTCGTTGTAGTGGTGGGGAGAAAGCGCGACAACCTCCCAAGCAAAGAGAATAAACCCCTATCCAACCTAAGTTAGTTATTCATAAACTAGCCAAAGAACCGCAAAGTGAGTAAAGCTAAATTTTATCGGTAACAGTACTCGAGCAGTAAAGCGCTGCGCATATTCCTTTCTGTTTTGCCCCAACTTCCTAATGCATTTTCCAAGTCGTTACGGCTAGTAATACCTTGTGTGACTTTTCTTTTATAATACAAGTATCAATACTAGTAGCGAGCTCTCAGAAATGGACAAGCTCAGAACACGCCACTGGTCTGTTTCCAGGCTATGTTTTGAGGATAAAGGTCCCGGCAAACGCCCCCTAATACCTGTGGCCCAGAGAAAGGGGAATTCCTAGTTACTTTAGTAAAGACTCGCCAAATCCCCGCATCAGATTCAGGAGTAGAAATCACTCCACTAAGCATGGTTGGCTTTGGCGGGCTCTCAAAGTTACGAATACTTGAGTACTGTAGCAATTAATGAGATCTAGCAGGTTGATCTTGAATGGGCTGTGCTCCATCTGGAAAGCGCTTTCGCTTCTCGGGATGTTTTTTTTCTGTCTCCAATCGCGGTGGTGCAAGGACTCCTCAGGATGCGGATAGTAGATCCAGCCAGTATCCGCGATACCGGTACGAAGTGTTGCACGCAAACTAACGACCATATTGTATGATACTGTCGTTCCTCCTGGGTTCTCCGGCGTTCTTTGATGGGTTATGGCAATTCCGAAGGACATACTCCTGAGCGGAATTGTAGAATAAGATAAAGGGCAATGAAAAAGTAATGAAAGTTGATTATTTTCTGGGTACTGTGGTGATGGTTCTCTCTCATCCGCTTTTCTCCCTTAAATACCCCTTTTTCTACGGTGCTAAGCTACCGGTACTAGAATGACGGTATCAAACATTCACGATGTTTTGTGTGTTGCTGAGTAGTTTTCACCAAGGCCATCCACGTGACCGACATTACCATACTCGAAATACTCGCGACAACGGTAGCCTCTCGTCAACAATCGTGCTTTATCATCAAACATCAACAAGTGAAGAACAGCACAGCCTCTTAGTAGGAAAAATAATAGAAACGTCTATTCTGCAAGGCAACTTCTAGGGGAAAAAATGTGTGAAAAAAAAAATTCAAAAATTTGGTGTTGTGGTTGCTGTGGCAGGAGGCAGCTAGCAGCAATAAGATTGGTGGGGGGTAGTACGAGTACGACATCGTACTGTCAGGGCTCTTGATGGACTCAGGGAACCGAGCAAACATCGTATATGTTTGGATACGGTTGGATTCAGTAGTTGTGTACACTAGACAAACTTGTATTTAAGGAGGAACGAGGGTAGCGAGCGAGCATCATCAACCGCACCCCCTTTCCATCAATCTTCATCATTGTTTTTCTCTGATTTTTATCTCGTTTGATCCAGCCGTGGAATCGTGAAAAGTGAACCAAATTTACCTCCCTTCGGAAGTTCCTATTTCCCACCGAAAGAACGCCGAGAGAGACAGAACCCCCGACAGTACTTGTATGGTGGCTGACGAGGGACGATCGCCCTCACGTCCTGTGGATGCCGCAATATCCCGTGAAATATACCATGTTTGTCAGTCCAGTATAGGTTCAGTCTGGAAAATTAACAGAATATGAGAGCCATCCAACCCCGGGTTTGAAAAACGGCTATGCGGGTTTTTCGAGTCGAAAAACTTTGGCGCGTGTAATGCCTTTTTGCATAGAAAACTAATAGATCGACTGGAAACTTATCACTCGAAAAACGCCTTTCCAAACCTTGAGGTTGAACCCCCCCTGGCAAGAACTTGAATAATTAAACCTCGCACTACGATCGCGGAATAGGAGAATATACACTCCTGGCAAATATATAGTTGGCTGCCGATTTGTCGGATCTCTGTTCTCCCGACCTCCGAGCCAATCAATAGGGACTACATATTTGGCGGGGGTGTATGTTTTCCTGTTCAGCGATCGTAGGACGTTGGAGTTGCCTCTACTGGGTCTGGCACTTTTTTATTATTATTTTGTTTTCATCTGGTGCCTAGGTGGTCAGTTTTCGCAGTCATGTCACCCCCTATCATTTCGTAAGTCTGAGCACGAGGTTCAATTATTCATTTTCTTACGATATTTACGAATACTCGGGGGTTGAAGGTGGGTGATTAGAATTTTGATAGAGCTTCTCAACTTTTCTTATTCAATAGGGTAGAGATCGATATTGAGAGTGGTTGCTCAATTGATCAATGGATTGAAACAAATTGGATATGAAATTAATAAGAGATGTTATGAGAAAAGAAACAAATACTAAAGTGGTTTCTAATACAGTAGAATTAAAAAAGAAGAAAAAAAAGAAACTTCAGTTCGAATTCGAGTTCGAAAAATGACTCAGGTAGAAAAGTCTAGCGGCTTGTCCAAAATTGCCAAGTAATGCTAGTCCATAAATATATTAGTTCAGTACCAAGATAGTTGTGATTCTCAAGAAATCACAGCCTAGCATACCCGATCTGGTGCCAAACTTCTAAGCTAACTCAATTTACAGTTAGTGGCATCTGGGCACTTGTTCGACTATCCCTGGAGTTGTGCTCATCATTTTTCGACCTCAAATTCCAACTCAAAACAGGGATCTGCTGAAAGTGTCTAATGACGGTTAATGAGATCTCACACATCCGGTGTGCTAATTTTATGCCGTCTCGGGGGAGGGCTCTCCCTCATGAGTTTTCGACCCAGAATCCGGCGACCATAGATCACAGGGCTAGCGGGGATGGTGGATTTCAAGGTATCATTCCTAATTTGCGCCCGAGATCCGTACTCGAGTAGGCAATTCCATAATAATGGACTGGGTCATGCCCAAGTCACTAATCGCTATTCCCTTCCAACAATACCGGTAAGCTCCGCCCCCTCTCACGGTCCACCGCAAAACATCCTTTTTTAATCACGACAGAAAAATGGTCAATCCGTGTTTTCCAAGTCACTTCACATGACCCTCATTCCCGCCGGCAACTCGCGGAGTAATTGTGAAGGGTAAGCCTGCTGAGCTTCTTCCGATTGGCTCCAGGCCTCCTTGACCACTAAGAGAACTGTGCCTGCTCCAGCGACGTTTGACAGACTTCCCTCCGCCAAAAATCTGCGGCTGTGGCGTGTTCGGCTGCACACTCTGCGTTACGCACGTGGGAGTTCGACCAACCAGGGCTTGAGAACCTTCGATGCATACGGGACATCCCTGCCGATTTCGACAATGACGTAGTTTAGGGCACGGACCAACAGGGATCAGTGGGTGTATGATAACTATCGAAGGATTTGTCGTGGCCACCCAGGGACAGACGAGGGGATAGACTAGAAAGGGTGGGCTCCTGGTGGAACATATTGAGGGCGGTGGGAATAGCGATAGGTTAGAGGCGGAAAGTTTTCTACCCTTGGAATAGAAACAATTGGAGTTCAATCCTTCCATTCAGCCGGTAATTTATTGCAGGCCCAGATCAATACACGGTTCTCTCGGGAGCGTGCAGTTGTGGTCTGATTCACTGGGAGCACGCTCATGTCATGTGGAACGCGTGCGATACAACATGTGACATGCCTGTCTATAAAGCACTCCCTCCCTCCTCTGATTTCCTTCTTATCCCCACCCCTCACCGACTTCCTTTCAAACCAAACCTCACCAACCCAACACACTCGTTCTTACCGAAACCAACACCCCCCCCCCCTCCCTTTCCAAAAATGAAGCTCTCCCTTACCTTCCTGGCCCTCCCCCTCTCCATCGCCGCCGCCGCCGCCGCAGCCGTCTTAGACAAGCGCGACCCGCTCCCTAGCAAATTCACCCTCGAATCCAGCAGCCAGGGCATACCCGACCTGATCTGGACCGAACTCCAGTGGCTCGGCGGCTCCGCCTACATCGGAAACAGCCGCTACAATTCCGCCAGCGAGAAGCTAGAATTCACGAGCGGTGGCGACGGACTCTCCTTCACCTCTTACCATTCGGCCCCCACCGGGTGGACCAGCTTTTACATCTTCCCGAGCGAGAGCCGCGCCGTGGGGTTTACCACCCCGCACAGCGGATCCGTGCCGGCCGGAGCGGCTACCACCGGGTTTGAGAATGTCGGCGGGCAATTGGCCTATCAGGGGAGGATGGAATGGCAGGCTTGTGATCAGGGTGGTGGGACTTATCAGATCTATTGGAATGGTGCGTCGTCGGCTGGTTGCGTGCCGATTGGGTTGTATGTTAGGCCGAGTGCTTGCTAGAGTGTGATGTAGGCACTTTTTCTTTTCATTCCGATTGTGGTGGTACTAAGGGGATTATGGTGAATGGCTGTCGGCCGTCGTCGGGGGCAATTGCGGTTTAATAAGATTAGCTATGGGTTTAAAGAAATGGAATGGGGTTGTGAGTGGGGTTGTGTAAGGGCCATTTCCGGGTTCCAGGTTCTAAATCGTGAGGTGAATTTCAATCCCGGGAATGTATAAAGGGAAACAAATCGGTAGTAGCTCCGGTCTATTAAATTAGCCTCAAGGATCCATCTGATCTCTACCACTGCCTCTGTAGTCTAAGTATGGTGGCCGGGCATTTTCTATCAGCTGACAAAACCACAAAGGTAGAGAGTCATGGCCTATCACACACCCAGTAAGGCAGCTCACTAAAATCCGAAGTCAAGTGAGACGGCAAGAGTTCGGTGCCGGCACGCCAAGCCTATCATGGAACAATATTATTGCGGAGAGTTATTTAAACTGATTTGGACTGCTGAGTCATTTGAACATTAAACTGGCCGAAAGATCCGATTTTCTCACGGAGCACAGACCAACAACTGCCCAATCTGGCCTTAGCGTGCCGGCACGGAATTTCACTGTTTCACACCGTCCAAGGGGGGCGCATCGAATATGAATATCAATATGACCGACCATAACAACAAAGCAACAGAACAACAGCCAATATATACAAGTTTCTGGCCCAGCCAGTCTCCAGAGCTCCAAGATTCCAAGATTCCATATTTATTCTCGCACCGGTCCAAAATCCAGATACTCCCACTATTCCCTCCATTCTTGTGACTGGGATCATCCCCATAGCAAAACCCAGACCAACCACTTCCAGCACGGCTGCGGTGTGCTCCGGGAAACACACCCCCCAACGCGAGCCGCTACCCTACCAACGCCGCAAACATATTACCCCCCCCAATCACTGTTCCCCCTACCTCCGCCTTCTCCGGTGGTCCCCTCCTCTTCTCCTTCCGCGCCCTCCCGCCCACCGCTTTCCATACCCCTTCACAAGCTTCCTCTTTAGATATTCCATTCCCAGTCTCTATACCCCCCTCTCTCCTCTCCTCCTCCTCTTCCTCCACCTCTTCTTCGAAATACCCCGCCAGAACTTCTCTAACCAAAGCTCTATCCCCCACCCCCGGCAGCGCGTCGGTAAAACGCCTCCTGTCCAACGTCCCAACCGGTAGGACGTCAAGCCTCGTCTTATCATCGGCAGTCTCCTTGAGCACTTCGCTTAGCAAGACGAGGGAGAACCAGGCTGCCTGCAGCATTGCAAAGATTTGGATGCGCTCCCAGGTCCAGCGGACATCTGCAGATTTTTTCCTGGAGGTGGTGGTGGTGATGTCGGGGCGATTACCTCCAGACATCAGACAGGCACAGGATTCTAGAATGGAGGTATGGGGCGGCGGTTGCTTGCGGGTAGCAAACACCCCAACAATCTGACGAAGAGTGTGCCTCGCCAGCCAATTTTCCTCCTGGGATTCGGAAATCACGTCGTGGAGTCTCCGCTTAACCTCCCTACCGGACATGATCCCAACGGGCGTTCCAGCTATCCCGTGACCTCGCCGGGAGATCTCTTCCAAGGACATTTCCGCGGGGAAGAGAAGGGAGTAGGCTAACGCGCGCACCTCCCTCCCGACGTCCCAGGCGCTCGCGCGGCTAGTGTCTTCCCAAAGCATGGGCATGAACATCTCCTTCTTCCTCCCCACGCACCCGCGCAGGGACAGCACTTCCGCGATCCTCGGGTCGACCAGTCTCCCCCCATCCCCCTCGGGAAAGGTATACCCCGCCGCGAACTCCCGCCACTTCCTCCCCATCTCCCCCTCCACGCCCTTGCCTCGCTCCGCGATGGCCGCGCACCGTTCCCGGATGGTGGAGAAGCTGGCGCGCGGGTCGCAGTGCGATAGGTATCCCAGAAAGGCCAACTCCAGGTCAAACCCTTTGGCGATGTCGTCCGGACGGAATAGCAGGGTTGAGATTTTCCCGGCGGCGAAATCCACCTCGACGTCCCTGAACATGACGACTCCCCAGGTGCTCGCCTCGCCATCGCCGCGGAATAATAGCAGGTCCGAATCGGAGGTTAGCACTATTCCCCCGGCTGCTATTGCGTCTCGCGCAGCGTACCCTTCCGCTTCGCCTGGAACCGTTGACGTCCTCCCCGCGTACTCACTGCTGCTCAACGCCGCGAACGTAGCCGCCATCAAGAACGGGGGTGACGGCAGCAGACATGGCCTAGACGTATACACCGCCTTCTCGGAAAACACGTCCGCCACCTCCCCGCGGGGGTCCGTGCACTGCGGCAGCGTGTGCGCATATAAGGCATGCACTGTGCAGAGCTGCCGAAGCGACTCCTCGAGTCTCGAAATGCGGGTGGGACGCTTGGAGGACGGGAGGGCACCATCGAAGTATATTTTTGCACTAAACAAACCCCCCCCCCCCCCGAAAATTAACTCAACTCCCGCCTACCCATCTACCCGTCTGCCTACCGGCAGCAGCAGCAAAGAGGAAGGAAGGGCAATACATTCTCACCCCGCAAGACTCCAACATGTGCAAGTACTTTATCATAGCGCCCTGAAGAACGGGGTACGGGATCACGCTATCCCAGAGGTTTGCAGTAGTAGCAGTAGTAGCAGTAGTCTGTGGGTCCCGGGGCGCCGTAGTTGCACGGAAGCATTGCTCGTAGACGTGGTGCGCCATGCCCGGACCGTCGATGAAGATTTCTGTGTCGGGGTCCAGGGTCGCGGGGTGCGCGTACGGGCGGAGGTTCGTGTATAGGTAACGGATCCCCATTGTTTTTCAGCTGTAGGGGTGGAATGGGAAGGGCGGGGCGGGGGGGAGTGGGAGTGGGAAAGGAAAGGAAAGGCTTAGTGTATTATAATATTATTATAATAGTGCTAGGGAGGAGGAGAGTAGTGCTCCGAAAGTAGGGTAATATATTCATGAATGGTCACTCGGGGTGGTGTGGGAGGCCTTAAAAAAAAAAAAAAAAAAAAAAAAAAAGTCGGATTGCCACAGACAGGGATTGTATGATGGCTGCTTTTGGAGTTTGGGAAGCTGAAGTTGTATAGTTCAGGTTGGTATCATAGTAAATTTTACTTGATGCGCTGTTCCGGTGATCGGCTTGAGTTTAGGGTAATTTTTTCCCGGGGGTCTTGAGTGATAGTTGGTGTGTGGGGTACAGTACTGTATTTGTTGGGTGAAAGGAGTTTCCTTTGGCACGGGGTGAGGAGCGTTTTTCGCCAAGAAATAGTTGACCGCCGATGGCGTACTGGTATTTTGGTCCTAAGTCGTTGGACGAGTATAGCAAGATAAGGTACTGTAGGATACGATAATGACTAGCAGCGCACAAATCATATCTGTAGGGTTCCGTTTGATCGGCACATGTTTTATTGCGGAAATAGGGGAATATGGACAAAGTATGATATGACCGAATCCACTTATTATACACCTCCGGTTGTGGTTCTCGATACCACGCAATAAGCTTGGAACCACATTTTATCTAATCCCAACCCCCAATAAACGACCTCGTGAGTGGGCCACCCACTTAATTCTCCCCTCCAAAAGCGCATTCAACTTTAATAACCAACCCCCCTACGTCATCCGTCTGTCTCCCAGCCATCTCAAACGCCCCTTGCACACCCTCGACCCCAACCATCTTATGCGTGACAACCTTCTCCAAGGCAGGAATCAACCCGGAAGAAACAATCTCTATTCCCTCCTTGTAGGTATTGGCATACCTGAACCCACCCAGAATATCCACCTCTCTCAGTGCTGCGGCCGAAATCGGCAGAGTCTGAATAGGATTCCCCATGCCCAGGAGCACCAAGCTTCCCCCAGACTTGGTAGCGTAGATCGCGGTCTGCGTGCAAATCTCCATCCCGGTACATTCGAACGTGACATCATACCCTTCCTCCCTACCTAGGGTAGCCTTCACGGCGTTTGCAGAGTCCTTGGCAGTGTCCAACTTGTCCTCCACCGTGTCCAAGTGTTTTGAGGGGATAGTGAGACCGTGCGCGTGCGTCGCAAATGCATTTTCCACGGCGAAGGAGGTGCGGCCGGTGTTTATGTCCGTTATCACGACCTTTGAAGCACCACTGAGTTTGCACATTGCCGAGACTAGGAGACCGACCGCGCCCGCGCCCAGGATTAGGACCGAGCTGCCAGGGCCCAAGGTGCCGAGTTTGCGGACGCGACGGGTTGCGTGGATGGCGACCGAGAGGGGCTCTAGAAGGGCGGCTGCTGTGAACGAGACGTTGTCTGGGAGCCTGCGCACTTTGTTAGCTTCTCAGAGTGGGGGTGGGGATGGTGGGAGAGGAGGTACTTGTGACACCACCTCGCTGGATGGTTAATCTTCTCCTGGAGAGTTCCCCAGTAGTGAGGGTCCGCCTTAGCGCTACTCCTGAACTTCATTCCCGAGCAGATATTGTACCGGCCGGAACTGCACTCCCCACACTCCCCACACGGAACGCCAACCTCCAGCGCAACTCGATCTCCAACACTCCATTTCTCCCTCACACCCTCTCCCACCGCCGTGACCACCCCGGAAGACTCATGCCCGAGGACCAAGGGAGCTTTGATAATTATATCACCGTTGCGATAGTGATTGTAATAGTGCAGGTCAGAGCCGCAGAGGGTTGTAGAACGGATCGCAATTTGTAGTTCGGTTGGGGATGGCGGGGGTAGCGAGATGCTGGTTTGCTTAAGAGTTTTTGCCGCGGTTAGGAGAGAGATTTGAATCTCCTCTTCTCCTTCTTCAGGCGTGGGCATTTCGACTGTTTTTGGATTTTGGCTGTGATTCGGTTGTGGTGGTAGGATGTGTTGGTTATATGTGTTCGTGGCGGAAACAAATTGCGGGGGAAAGCGTTCCGAAGGTGATGAACTGCGTCACCAGGAGGGTGGTTTCGTCATTGCACAGGTGCTAGGTGAGGGTACCCCACCCTGTGTCATGTGATCCTACTTATGAGCCCCGAGTCGTCTCAGTTTTTTGGGAGTGCGATCGATCTGCCATGATCGTCATAAGACAATAGACATAAGATGTGATGCGTCTCCTCTGTTGTTTTTGGGATCTCCTATCTAGTGATAGCATGGCTGCCTTCCGAACCCGATGGAAAGGAGTTCGGAATGTCGGACCGGTAGAGGTAGGCACTGAATTAAGGTGCTATTGCACTCAAGAGGTAAAAAAACAAGTGGAGGGATAGTGGTAGCATCTGTATGCGTTACTCGAGAGGGCGGGGCAGGTGAGGAGGTGGAAGTTTCAACACGTCGACCAGATAAACGGGAGTGGAGAACTGGAGTTTTGTGGCTCTTTACGGGATGCCATATATTAAAGGCCATGCGATAACAATTTCTCAACCAGATCAATCATCAAATGAATTTATTTACGGCACCGCATCTCACCCTCTAATTTCGCCCCCACCGGTTCTCGAGTGGAGATATATTTCATAACAAGCTAGTTGATCTATTGACCTAATCTACCTTCCTAACCACCCGCCATCAACAACTAGGCACTCCCCGCTAACATACCCGCTGGCCTTTTCACTCGCCAAAAAAACAACGGGCCCCTTAAAGTCTTCCGGACGCCCCCACCTCCCAGCCGGAATTCTTTCCATAATCTGCTTACTCCTCGTTTCATCCTTCATCAACGCATCATTCATCTCCGTATCAATATACCCGGGGGCGATCGCGTTAACGCCAACGCCCTTTCCAGCCCACTCGTTACTAAGCGCTTTGGTGAGTTGCAAGACAGCACCTTTGCTCGCAGCGTACGCGGGAACGGTAACCCCCCCTTGGAACGAGAGCACGGACGCCAGGTTTATGATTCTTCCGTGGATCTGGTTGCCGATGAAGTAGGCGCCGATGTCACGGGAGAGGGTGAATACGGTAGCCAAGTTGACCTGGATGACGGTTTGGAAGTCCTTTGTAGGGAACTGGTGGGATGGATGACGGCGTTGGATCCCCGCACAGTTTAGAAGGATGTCAATCCGCTGGTTGGGGAGAGAGGAGAGGTCTGCGAGGAGGCCAGGGACCAGGGCGCTTACTTCCGCCTCGGAGGATAGATCTGCGTTGACGATGATGCACGCACGCCCCATGGCGGCGATTTGTGCCTTTGTAGAGATGTTTTTGGAGTCTCGCTATTACCAATCAGCATATTCATTATCCGTAGGTGGGATAGGGGGGAAACTTAAGCACCTGAACGAGAATAATGTCCGCCCCAGCCTCTGCCAATGCTAGGGCCATTGTTTGCCCAATACCGCGGGTCCCGCCAGTGACCAGTGCGGTTTTTCCGGAGAGATCGAACATGGATGGCATTTCCTCCTTCTCTTTTTCTGATGGGTGTGGTTTAGTTGGGAGAGGTTGAGGGGGGTTGTATGTGCGGTGGAAAAAGATGAAGGAGGGGAAGTTGTGTAATAATAAGGTTCGCCAAGCCTAGACACGCAGAGCCTCAGGTCATCTGCCGGGGTTACCGGGTAGAGGCGCCACAACCGGGGAGCGAGTGGTTTTGACGGCGGAACTACCCGTTCTAGGGTTCGCCCTACGGACTTCTATCCGTGCGAGGAACGGGCTGTCAGTGTTCGAACCATGAACAATCGAGATCTAAGCTTTGTGGGTATGATACTCGTAGCGAGACCCTGCTCCGGTAGACTCCTTTCAGGTTCTGCTACCGGTAGGGGATTTTACATAATCGGAAAGCTAGACCGAGCAAGGAAGGGACTGCCGGTGTTGGCCCAAACCTACGCAAGGAATTAGGAAGGGAAAAATCAAACTTTTGGCCCAACATATGAAGGTTTGGGAATTAATTTTTTGGGCTAGCTATTCTTAGTTGCTCGCTCCTTTACAATGCATCGCCTTTACACAAAGCTAACTGAACCTTTAGTTCTCGCGGTAGAGAGATTTCCACACCGTCGTACTATTCGCCCTGGACGAGCTCTTGCCATCCTTTTCGTAATATGATGTGCACGACGGGGCAGAGACTTATGGATAAGAACCAGCGAGTTCCGCTCGCCCAAGCTACGCCGCGTTTAGGGAATACTACTCCTTCTCCGGGGGCTTCTTTGTCCAAGACTTACTAAGGGTAGGGGCCTCCGGGGGACAGCGTACTTGACAGATTTTTACGGTATAAGTAGTTACTGCACGGTATGATTCCTTTTGCACAGTATTGCGCAACTCGCCTACCGTAGAAACACTGGTCTGTGGTGCTCGCTTTAACCAATTGCCCTAAAGTTTAAGTTACTTCTGGGTTCAGCGTATCAGAGAGCATGATTACGCAAGATTATACCATGAGCTTGGCAGAGAGCAGAAACATTAATCAACTGATAATTGCTGTGTCGGCGGAATGCAGATAGGGTTAGCTCCTGAGGCAGGGATCTCGTCGCGATCGCTTCTGCAGTGCCGGTACTGTACTGTGCTCGAGTATGAGTGTGGTAATCCAAATCTTATTTGACATCTCATCGCTCCACCACACTAATTTAGCAGAGAGGGCCAAGTAACCACCAATTCTCCCGTCTCACTAGCTAAGTAAGTAGCCGCTCTCCTGTGAATAAATGAAAATCAAACGAGACCTTATTGCCCGGCTTTCCACCCCACAGTGCCGACACAGCTGCTTACTCTATCGCACTAAATACGAGCAAACGTGAGCAGTTGGGTCCTGCTTAAGGCCTTTCTACGATTTGATCATTTCTCTTTGTTTGTCCGGGTTCCTCCCCTACACTGAAAATATCCACCCGGGAAGAAACCTACCTCCGACTAGAAATCATCGTTTCAGCGCTGGGTTTACTCTCGTTCGGTGTAGACGAGATATAGGCTCAATGAGGTCAAGGGAAAAGTTATCATTTTTTGATAGGGTAACCGAAAGCATGCATTAGGAGACAAGCATCGCACCGGCTAACCCGCACCACCTTACGATGCCCGGCACTCGATTAACTCTCGGTGAATGGCCAAATAAACACCCCATCTTGCAACCCGGTCTTCGTTGCTCGCCTATGGTATTTAATTTGTAATAGCTAGCCGGAGGAGAGACAGTGAAAACAACAGGAGGTGGGGGACTGTGACAGCATACCTATGTATCTGCTCTCCACTCTTTAGTCTTCGACAGCGAATAACTTTTTCCCTCCGGATTCCTTCCTTTGATCATCATCGACGATTCTTTTCACCTCCTATTGTGTGAGCGGCGATTGCTCACTGCACGATACTGCGCTGGTGCTACGCTTAACGCTTGGGGGCTATTTTTGATCCGGCAAGTCTTCTGTTTATTTGCGGATAATAATTATTATCATAGTGAGAAAATCGAAGAGTCTTAACTATCGAAGTTAGGGAATAAGCTACCTCCTGGTGTTTGCCTTCAATTAATAATACCATACCCCAGTGAAACTCCTGTCCTAGTGATTTATCTCAGCCCGAGGTAGCGGTCCGGAGATGTCAAACAGCCATCACCAACTAGCACTCGGAAACTTAGGTAATCCCTGCTGGAGGCCGCTCATGCGAAGCGAGAGATCGACGACAAAGAAAAGGCTGCAAAATATAGAGGAGCATAGGGAGGTAGTGTATGGGTGGTAAGGAGCGCCATTGTCCATATCCTTCTCTTGTTACATGGGCTAGAAACCGGCGCAACTGTACCCAGAGAAGGCCTTGTATATAACGGGGGGGGTTCACCTGTTCCGAGGCACACATCCATCGTATTCGGGTGACACTTTAGGAAATTCTACGTCCTGTCCAACACCAAATAGAGGGTAAGGTAGAGGTAACTCTAACCACACGAGAAACACTGGAAACACCAAAACCAATAAATCAGGGAACCGTTGTAGAAAAGGAGATATGAAGTTTTAGTCAAAGGTCAACTGCACGACGGCAGGAATGAGTAGGTTAAACTTTCCACGCGGTGTTTATTTGCATAATATAATGTATTCTTTAGGCAATAGTAGGCAAGGACATCCTGACCTGGGTATATCATTAGAATTCCTGGCACGGAACCTGTGGACACTCCCGGGATATAACTAGGGCCATAAGGATTAGTGCAAAAAATACAAGAGAACCCACGCATCGTGCTTGATAGGTTCTCCCCTCCTATTAGCAATAATTCCATACAGCCTCTAAAAGGGAAGGCGATCAGGAGTTCTAACTTCGATACTGTTTCGGATACTGTTCCGCTTTGTTTGTCAACATCCATCCCCTCCCAAATCGCCACCTTCTGAGCAACCAACGCTTCCTCCGTGATCCCCATGCTTCTAGTGCGCAGCTCGAATCCAGCACCCCTCGACATCTTCTACTCTCTCACATTGTTCGCCTCGCGCTTGCCTAGTGCCGGTGTGACTATATTAAATTCGTTATTATCTCCTTGGAAGTGGCTTATGGAAAGAGGGAGTTGACTGCCTATAGCTACAAGTTTGTCGTGCTCGATCTTGTAAAGATGCAGCCATGTACCCTTCTCTTGGCCAGTGTGTCTGTTCTTCCTGGGGCGCTTAAGGTGCCTCCAGAGGTATCCGGGGGGAGTTCCCCCCTTGAAGACGAGGGAGCGGTTTGAGACAGGACAGGTGAGTGCTGAAGGCCTAGAATTAGAGGAATTGGGATCGTGCGGGGCTTTTGAGAGCTTGAGGCAGCGAGTGGGTTCTGCGGGACAGTCTTTTAATTCACGGAGGAGGAGGAGAACAAAGTGGTAGGGGTGGTGGGGGTGGGAACGTAGTGTCCGGACGTGCTTTTATTGGAATTGTCGGACATGGTTGTTGCGGGAGAGGTCTGCTTGTGGATAGGGAGAAGAGTTAGATGTATGTAGAGATAGGAATGGAGTTGGAATGGAGGTCGGTAAGTCGGGTGCAACGGAAGATAGCGGAGGAAACTGTATTGGGGGGGAGGGGTTGACTAAACTCCCGGGCTTATACTGGAGAGTGTGAGGAAAAGTAAATGTTGGACTCACTTTGAGAGTGAAGTCCTTGGCTGCGGTAACGGCTCTTGCTGGACGCCTAGAGTAGGGGGTGGGTGGTGATGCAGAAGCTATTGGTGTCATGGAAGGAGAGCGTATAGCTGACTATTTTGGGGTCTGGTCATTATCTGGAAACATTTCCCAATACTCCAACCTGATAGAGTATGGATCTTTGGTAATTCAAATAATAATTACCATCTTCGTCTGACCTTTAGTGTGTTCCAGCCACGAGTGAGAGTCATATTGCAGCGATCGTAGGCTTTCAGAGTATCCTACTTCAACTATCAAGGATGGCCGATCGGCTTCGTTTGCATGGGTATCGGCGAGCTTTGTTCCGGCATCTCCCTCCTTGCTTCTATTTCCTGGAATGGTGGGCTTTGAACTGCTCACAGTACGAAAGAAGTACTCCCAATGTCCGGGAATGCTTATAATCTTGAGTATAATTTTAACAAGAAAGCTCCTCAAGGCGGCAAGTGGCCTGTGCCAGAAAGCATAATATCGTTGATGCGAGCTGGAGTTCCTTCCTTTTCTATCCACTGTCTCCCTCTTCCAATCTCCCGAATTACTACGCGCGGTAGCATAATCTAATTCTCTTCCTACCGAACCTAGAACACAATTAGATAACGTCTTTACAACCCCTACCTACCTTACTAATGCAAAGTTTTTCCTGATCCTGTCGGGTGGTACACTGGTACTCTTCGGAAAAGGGTTCCTGGAACACATCCTGAACAACGTAGGCTATCCCCTCAAGACGCTTTACTCATTCCCTCTGGCCTGTATGCTTCCGGACATTTGCATATCGGGATATAAGACGCCTACCCTTGATATCTCTGTTAGCATCCCGTCGCAGGTTCGGCTTTCGGTTCAATCATTCAACTGTCTGGTGGGGCGGGAGTGAGTGAAGTCCGTAAGCTTCTTCAATGCCTGTCAAGAAAGTAGCAGAAGCGGGAGGTTGTAAGAGAACGAATATGGGAACAGCTCATTCAGTTCCACAGAGACAATATTGGCGGGGGAGTATCGAAAGAGGTATTCCGGTTGCTGGGTAACTATCAGATTTCTTTTCTTCAAGTGCACAAAGAGCATTTAAACAGGTGGGGCAGCAGCCACAGTAGCACCTGTAGAAGCCTCAAGAACCTAGTTTGAAAGGTAACATTCAAGCCGATTCCCGCAAACTCTCTTGCGGAGGATAAAGCAAAAATAGGAAACACCTTTGTCTAAGCGCCTTGACCACCAGCCTCTTCAACTTGTGTAAAACTTCAGGAATCCTGCGCTAATCCTGGCCGTCCCCCACCAGCATAATCCTCGGCACTATCTCTACCACCTGCCAGGCCCTGGGGGATGATTCCTCTGCTTTTATTTTCTCGATGTCGATAAGAACTTTGTTTCCGCGGACTGCTGCAGATCCCGACCACACACAATAGGGGTGTCACCTCCTCCACCGCCTCCACTACCACCACCTCCGGAATCAGCGTTGGTGTTGCCGGGCGTGGGGTGGGGGGTTGGTAACATGATGTCGGAGCGAATGAAACATGGTGGCTTCCTTGGGATCACAAGAGAAAGAAGCAAAGGTCGGCTGAGCAAAAGGGGGATGGGTGTAAGGTCGATGGTTGCAATTTTACAATAATGCCAGCCTTTATAAGGGAGGAAATATTTGTGCCCCAATACGCAATATGATGCGATTTGTAAAGTAGACTGCGATAGCATAAAGACGAAAATTGCCAGAAGCCTTAGGGCGTGAGCGGTAAAAAAAGGGGGACCCTCTCGTTGGGAGACTCTTTCTGCGGTGAAAATGGACTTCTCCCAATTTGAAAACAGAAGGAAAAGGGTCACTTGCATCCAATTGTGCCCTTAGAATTCATGTAGCGGTTTTATGCAAGGTCAGTCGGCTTTTCAAAAGTCACGATGTTACATGTGGAGTCTTAGGAGCCCGGTTAGGGGCAGGATGTAGAAGAAGTTATTGCAAATTTTTGTGTTTCATTACGGCTCAAGATTTAAAAGAATATGATTCAACTGATGTAAAGTCATGAGCATGAGAACATGGTTGGCAGCACACGGTTTTCATGAAAGAAATATGATCGCACATAAGGGGGAAAAGATCAGGAATTGTAGCAGTCATTGATTCTCACTCAGGTTCTGGGGTAAGTTATATTGAAAAACGGTTCAATCTCAGAGGGCCAGGAAGGCCTACTATTTATACAGTGAAACAGCAACATATATCCGCAGTAGGAAAGGGAATAAGGAAACAATATGGAAGACAAGAGAAAACAAGTGAGAACAAAATTGCATATCCAGTCGACTGATTCGGCAGTAACGTGGGGGAAAATTTCAAATGCAGTAAGTCTAACTTGGAAAGTAGAAAAGTGGAACCAAGGGTGAATGACCAATTTTGTCGTATCATACTCTGATGCGCAGACAGTGCATATCCGAAAGCCTAATTCCAACAAGTTAGGTGGAGGAACTAGGACTCTGGCGCCCCTCGCGAATCCTCTAAGAAATTATTTTGCGACTTGCTGCCCTGAAATAGCGAGTGTTGTTACCCGGACAGAGGCCCACGAGGAACATGACGATTAGCACAGAGCAACCATACCCAGTCAGTCAACACTCTCTGCTTTCCACAATCTTACCTTCAAACCCTCTGCCTTTCATAGCCTCCAGGCACTGATTATCCCGATGGCGAACGAATACGAACCATCTAGTTCTAGCGTTTCTAGTCAATCCATTACGGATCCAACCTACACCACTCCGGCTGCAAGTCCCCCGGAGATGAAGCCCCAAAAGGTTCCGACAGTCTTCACCTCTCCATCTCCACTCCCACCTACAGCTCTTCGCAAAACCAGAGTGATATCGATCCAGACATTTCAAACTCTGCAAATCCAAGTATCCCATTCACCAAACTAGCTTCTCTCATCCCAGAAGACAATAGGTTACAGTTTTCCAGTGCAGCTCGTTTGGCCAACCAAATTGATACTAGGATTCGTCGATGTATTGAATTGGATGGTGGGACTTATCTCTTTGTCAGTAGGATACCTGCAGACATGATTGATCCCTTCGATCAGGCATTGGTTAAGCTCGGAATTCGTCGTGGTATCAGATTGACCTATGAGGAAAGTCTTAAGAGCTTTATCATTAGATTGATGCCCGGTCCGGCGCACGAAAATACATCGGGGAGCTTTCTAGTTAAAATTATACTCAAGATTTTACGCATTCCTGGACATTCAGGGTATTCCTATCGTGCGGTGGGGGCTATAAGGTTCAGTGTTCCTGGCAAGAGAAGCAAGGAAGGGGATACAGGACTAAAGCCTGCTGGTACCGGTGACCGCAGGAATGATTGGCCGTCTTTGATGGTTGAAGTGGGGTACTCCGGAAGCCTTCAATTGCTGCAATATAATGCTCGCTGGTGACTAGAACATACCAAGGGGCAGACGAACCTGGTAATTATTATTACAATTACCAAAAATCCATACTCTATCCGCTTGGAGTGTTGGGAAATGTCTCCAGGAAGTGAGCAGGGATCTACTAGAAGTCGCCCTTCAATGAAGCCTAAGTTCATCCAGTTTTTCGATATCGACAGCACCGGTAATGTTACCCACCACCCTAATCACCCGAATCTTGTGATTCCTTACGATTTTATCTTCGATACCCCTGGACCACAGTCAGCAAATATTACGATTACCAAAGATGAACTCTCCGAGTGGGCATTATATATTTTTGCCGGACTCAATTAGGATTCAGGTTGGCTTGTTGGTAGGTTTTCCAGCCACACCCGAGAGAAAAGGAGCTACGATATAGTTCAATCTCTGCCTGATCGCTTACCATTTCAGCTCCATTTCACATGATATCGCTCATTACAGCAACCTGCTTGCAGGAGGGGAAATGCGATATGCGAGCTACGAACTATTGTACGTTCTGGGAACGGCGAGACGGGGATCAGCTTGGAACCTGCTATTCTGTGAATTTTTGTTTTGCTATGTAAATAATTTTCCCTTTCCGTAAGCATCCTTATTCACTTTTGCCGCATTTCTCCACCTCTTCATCACACATGCCTTTTCTCTTTTTTTGCCCAAATTTTCATCTGTTGTGAAATAGATTCCATGTTCAACTCCTGTCTAGCGCTTTGCCGCATTCTGGGGCAATAGATCTTACTCTCGCAGAAAATAAATCTCCGGCCTCCTTGGTGCTTGTGCGGGGCCTACTACTACTTGCTGCTTTGGTGGAGTTGTAGCTATCCTCCTTCTACCAGCGCTTTCTGGTCAGCTTGTTACCTACATGAGAAGAGGGGGAAGGGGGATATCAGAAGGGAAAATTATTGTTTGATAATTGTATTTTTGCCCTCCTTTCTCCCCAACACCCGCGGCGCCTATCAGGCCTGCTAGGCTTTCGCAGGCCGGCCGGATTCGGCCTATATCGGCCTAGGCTATTTTCAGAGCGGCCTACCAACGGCCTGACCGGTTGGGAACATTGTCCGTATTGATCCATTGGGGTTTTTTTTCGTCATATTATTTTTCCAGCTTTCTTATCGTCCTTTTTCTAGCATGTTGTTTTCTAGTGCCCAATGATACCTATGATCATAATTAAGCTTATTGCTTGCGAAATTCTGATGGTTGAGGGACATTCTACGTTTTTTGATTTTCAAGTTTTAAGATTTGGGCGTGGTGGTGGTTTTGGTCGCTGTGGGCCGCCCTAGAGGGGGGGTGGGGTTGCGTCGCTAGTGATCTCAGGTGCGCCGTTATTTTTGTCAAACCGAGTGAGGATTTTTCGGCTTAAAAGAGAAAAGAAAAACCGCTGAGGAAAGCGAGAAATTTAAAGTACAAAATCTAGCAAAAGAAAAATAGAGAAAAGCTGGCTAGGGGGCAATAAAAGAGGGCCTGATATTTACTCCTTATCCTTGTGTTTCCTCGTTTTCTGTATCAAAATCGCCATCAGATCGTCTCGCCATCAGCCCGTCAGGCACTTTAGTGTGAAAAGTGATTAACGCCCTCCACGGCCTGTCAGAACATTCGGTGACATGAAACAGACCCATTTCCTGTAAGTTTAATGGGCAGAGAGGGTAAGCCGGTTTTTCCTTTAATATCTCGATCAACGAGCGCCACATCTTGAGGTGGGTTTCATTATGTTGGTGGATTTGTAATACGAGTACAATAGCCAGAATATAGGGAGATCTTGTGGGGCTTTGACATGCATTCAATCGTCAGATCTGTGCTCTCATCCCCGTGATAGAATACCAGTGTTCCCAACGGGCCAGGCCGATGGTAGGCCGGCCTATAGGCCGTAGGCCGGGCTAAGGCAGGCCGCTCCGGAAGACAGCCTAGGCCCATATAGGCCGAATTCGATCGGCCTACGAAAGCC
>Ga0307513_10000313_pt1 | contig 69818 bp, 50 predicted proteins | sample 15_EM_MG_FD_202174 | JGI IMG/M metagenome (GOLD analysis project Ga0307513, IMG submission 202174) | Populus trichocarpa ectomycorrhiza microbial communities from riparian zone in the Pacific Northwest, United States - 15_EM | ecosystem: Host-associated > Plants > Roots > Unclassified | place...
TTAATTCACTACCTCTAGTATTTTTTTGTATTTTTTTTGCTAATAAGCGAAACCGTTACTTTATTTTTAATCATATTCCGTAATTGGGAAACATTTACGGTGAATTTTGCTGTTGACACAGAGCAGCAGCTCACTATGAGTGGGTCGGCCGAAGCCGTATAGGCCGGCCTATCAGGCAGCCGGGAAAAAGCCTATATGGCCTATAAGCGGGCCCGGCCAGGCCAGGCTCAGGCTTAACCAGGCCTGCAGGCTCGGGCCAGGCTAGATCCGAGAGAATTTCGACATGCCGGGCCCGGCTTTACCGAAGCCTGGCCGGCCTGGCCCGTTGGGAACACTGGGGGTTAGCAGCCGGGTATTGTATATATATGGCACACGTATGGGTAAGAGGATTGGACGATAGGTATGAGAGGGGGATTTTCCCCCTCTAGATTACACAAATTCCTGAGTAGAATATGTGCAAAACAGAAAAAAAGAGAAAAAACATCCACGGTATCTCTGGCACGAATGAGTGTGAGATAGTATAGCCTACAAGGACAATACAGCTCGGTGCACTGGTCTCCTGATAACCATCCATTATTTAAGTTAGATACCAGGGGCCAACGATAGTTTCACCTTCGATCCCTCTGCCCAACCATCTATACAAAATCCACCACCTTCCGCTCCAGGACACAAAACAAAGCCCTTTTCACCTAACAACCCTCGGTATGTGAGTGAGATAGAGCCGAGCCCAACCCTCATCCCTTAATATCTACCCGACAAGATCCACAAACCTCCCATCCCAATGAAATAAAAAATGGATTTGAAGCCACTATATTGAAAACTCAGTTTTAATAGACAAAAAAATCCACTACCATCTAAGATAACAGAGTATTATGCGTGGAATAACGTTAAATTAACCTAAATTCCCCTACTATGCAAAAGCCAAAATCGCCGCAGCCTGGCCTAAAGAGTCTGCCACCATCTCTCCATAGTCTCGATAAAAAGTTACTATGCCTTGAGATCGACATCATATTTACTTTTTTCCTACCTTTTGGTTGAATATTCTTTTTGGAGGGATTTCACAAGGCAGTCAGGGATCGCTATCTCTGTCAGCCAGTATTCACTACATTATTGCAATATTCGGGCTTGGAGATAGGGGTTTTGCAGATTAAGAAATAGTTACCTTAGCCGTGATGTTTGCTTGTTGCAACATGGGCTAGTGTGGGCTGCTATGAGGATTGTTACCCCACCGGGAAACTTCGGGATCTCCCGGCCTAACCAACCGAACCTAGCGTGATTATGTTATCATAAGAACACGTGGAAACTAGAACCTTATTCCAAGGCCATCACAGCCTCAAAAAGAAAGAAAAAACATCTCAATGGAACCAACCCCCTGCCTGGTCTTTGATATCTACCCGTATTGGCCGCATCATCCAATCTTAGAGAGTACCAGTGATAAATTACTTGCAAAGATCGATATTGGATTCACAAAAATTATACCCACCCACAAATAAGCAGTCAATCTTGTACTGTAAATAACTGGAAAAGCCCCACTCGAGACCTCTAGCCTCCGTACTTGCTCCCATGTGTTATCTCACTATTTGGTGAATAATATTATGTTATCTCAGCTTACTCATCGATGTAGCAGTGCACGATCGTTTCAACAGAGAAGTAGTAACAGCTGAGGTCAAGATCATTGATTGAGATACAGTTGTGCCACCGAATAATAAGAGAAATGGAGCCGAGCTATGAAGTGAAGTGGTTTAGTCAACCCCATATCACAAGGATTACTCAACAAGATATTAGGAAAAACACAAGGACCACCAAAGAAACCACATAGGAAGAACAAAAGGAAAAATAACAGAGTGAACCTTCAGTCCAAGGTGGTATCAGGCTTTAGAAGACATAGAGAACTAAAAAAAGCATTTGAGAGAGAACCATACACGAACAGCTGACTGTAAGTTGTACTGAGTGACATCCGATGACTTCCTCCAGCCTTGTGTACTTGACATAGCATACAACATGATCTTATATTCGCCCACTACTCATCCGATCTTGCTCATTCCCTTCCCCCAAGCCCAACTGAGTACCCAGCCTGCGGTGACTCTCCTACTCCCACCCCCGATGGGGAACTCCAATGATCTTGCACATTTCTCTTGTAAAGTGTTGCAAGTTACCCCATTATAAACAACCGATATCATACAGTAAAGCTACAAAATCTTAACCCTACCTCACTGTGTATATTGACCCGCTAAAGCTGGGTTATGTTTCTTTCCTCACGACTCTATCAACTATTACTTCTATTTATGTTTTGAGGCACAGTTCTCTAAGCTTCTAGTCCACACCATCATTTCTCCCGGAACTGCACACAGGAGATTTATCTTAGTTAACGATTTTTAGCAATAAGTTAGATCTTGGTCAGTGCATTATGAACCAAGGCTCCAATAGAATCTTATTCGTCAACGACACCCCCGATTCCTACGTAGGATAGCCAAACGCTTTTAACAAATTTATGCCCAAATCATTACTCGAGTAGAAAGATGGGCTCTTATGAGAAACGTAGCAACCTACTGCAGCAGGGCACCCCTCCGTTATGAGCGTACTGTACCTCGCGGTGACAACGAATAGAAAAAAGGACTGTTCTTATCTTCTCGGAATCCTGCACGAGAGCGCTTTCCCACCTGCATCAACCTTCGGAAGGGCTATGCTATATTTCTTTAAGTAAGGTGATATGTAACTGAGGTTTTTCGATTGATTCATTGAGGTGTGATGCGCGATCGTACTCGTCCTGCATAATACTGTATTTTTAGGATTCAAACAGGCGCTTTAGGGCACTCGTGTACTAGAGCGCAAGATTTGTAGCATACATTACCACATAAGCAGAACAGGATACCGGTAGGACCTAAACAAGTGTGGCATTTCCGCTCCTGGTGCGGTCGGCACAGTTAGGAAGCTGTTGGCACAAATCTAGGGGTTGATTGGATGATCCTGAGGAATCGGCGAGGTTGCACAAGTGACCCCGCTTTTTTTCAGCCCCCTACTGATAGTTAAATAAAACATATTGAATCTTGATCCCTCAAGAATTTCCGTAGTCGGCTCAGTTCATCGTCCATCATCCACAATATCTTAACCTACGAAAAAGAGAAAAATGTCGCAACATTCTAGCCATAATATCAACTCCTTTAACACCATTAACGTGTCGAATAATATTACTGTTGCCGATGAGCGATCGAATATCCTAGCCTGGCTATCCCCACTAGATCCAAAGTCGCGGCATCAAGACATCCAAGATCGTCGAGTCGAAGATATAGGAGAATGGCTATTACAAACCGAGGAATTTAGAAGCTGGCGCGCAGGTAGTGGGGGAGATGAATTCGATAACGGGGTATTGTTTTGCTATGGAGGTCCGGGGGTCGGCAAAACATATATTAGGTAAAAAAGGCGAGCCTCGCGGGATAGAAGAAAAGAACAAGTGCTGACCAGCCGCCATGTTAGCTCGCTAGTGATAGACAGCTTGTGCGATCAAGCCGGAGAACAAAATGCTACCGTCGCGGGGTTTTATTTTGACTTTGCCGACCAAAAGGACCAGTCCCCCACGAGCACGATGGGCGCCCTGCTAAAGCAAGTGGTTGGTGGACTAGAAGAGATCCCGGAGGAGATATCGCAAGAATTCCAAAAACAAAAAACAGCCCTAGGGGGACGACCTCGGCTTTCGTATATTGTGAAAATGCTACAGACTACCTCTTCCAAAAGGCACACGTTCATATGCATTGATGCCCTGGACGAATGTGTGCCGGAACATCGAGTCAAACTCCTTAATTCGCTAGCCCAAATTCTCCAAAAGTCTCCAGCCACTAGAATATTCGTGACCGGAAGACCGCACATCCGACCCGAGATCGGAAGGCATCTCACTGGAAGAGTGACGAGTCTACCCATAAGCACCAAGAGAGATGATATTATTAGATATCTTCATTCCAGGCTGGAGGAGGACACAACTCCGGATGCGATGGATAGTAGTCTGGAGGCAGATATCCTGAAGAAAATTCCTGAAGACGTTTCCGAAATGTATGTAGAAACAGCGACACTACTAAACCTACCTCATGCATTCACTAACAAATTCACATTTAGATTCTTGCTAGTCTCGCTTAATATCGACGCCATCCTAGAGGAAACGACAATCCATCGAAGGCGGCAAAAGCTCAGCGCAATGACAGATGGAGTGGGGTTAGGGGATGCTTATGGCGCAACGCTGGGCAGGATAACGAGACAAGGGGGGGAGAAGGCCAGGCTTGGAATGGCCGCTTTGATGTGGATATCTCACTCGGAGCGGCCCTTGAAGGCCAGTGAACTGTGCCACGCCCTAGCAGTTGAAATAGGGTCGTCGAATCTCAAGACTGACAATATCCCTTCAATTAATACATTGCTATCCTGTTGCCAAGGACTTGTTGTGGTAGAAAAGGAGGCTTCCACGGTCCGGTTAATCCATTTTACCCTTCAAGAATACCTGCGGGTTCATCCCGGCCTTTTTGGTTCAGCTGACTCAACAATCGCGGAAACATGCTTGACTTACCTGAATTCCCACCAAATAAAGGCCGCTTCCATTACTCCCTCCCCTGACCTCCAAGACACACCGTTTCTCGAATATTCCTCTTTGTATTGGGGAGTTCACACAAAAAGGGAGCTCTCAGATTGTGCGAAACAGCTCGGACTAAAGCTACTTGACGATTACAACCACCACGCATCCACTAAAATCCTCATGAAAGCACAGAATATGTGGGGTGTTGATGTGGATGGATTTTCCGGGTTCAGTGGTCTACATTGTGCATCCTTCTTCGGGATTGTCGAGATTGTAGCTGTCCTGGTACAGATGGAAGGTTGTGATATCAACCAAATAGATTCTCAGGGTAACACATCTCTCGCGTGGGCTGCTAAAAATGGGCACCAGGAAGTGGTAAAAATACTACTCGGACGAGACGACGTCAACCCCAACAAACCAGATAACAACGGCGAAACACCACTCTGGCGGGCTGCTTCCTCTGGGCACGAGGGAGTGGTGAAAATACTACTCGAGCGAGACGGCGTCAACCCCGACAAACCAGATAACAACGGCAAAACACCACTCTCGTGGGCTGCTTACTATGGGTACGAGGGAGTGGTGAAAGTACTACTCGAGCGAGACGACGTCAACCCCAACAAACCAGATAACAACGGCAAAACACCACTCTCGTGGGCTGCTTTCAATGGGCACGAGAGAGTGGTGAAAGTACTACTCGAGCGAGATGACGTCAACCCCAACAAACCAGATAATGGCGGCCGAACACCACTCTGGTTGTCTGCTTACTATGGGTACAAGGGAGTGGTGAAAATACTGCTCGGACGAGACGACGTCAACCCCGACAAATCAGATAACGACGGCCAAACACCACTCTTGCTGGCTGTTGACCGTGGTCACGAGGGAGTGGTGATAATACTACTCGAGCGAGACGACGTCAACCCCGACAAACCAGATAACAACGGCAAAACACCACTCTGGCGGGCTGCTTCCTCTGGGCACGAGGGAGTGGTGAAAATACTACTCGAGCGAGACGGCGTCAACCCCGACAAACCAGATAACAACGGCAAAACACCACTCTCGTGGGCTGCGTACTATGGGTACGAGGGAGTGGTGAAAATGCTACTCGCACGAAACGACGTCAGTCCAGACCAACCAGATAATAAGGGCCGAACACCATTCTGGATCGCCGCCTCCTGGGGGCGCGAGGGAGTGGTGAAAATACTACTCGCACGAGACGACATCAACCCCGACAAACCAAGTATCAACGGACGAACACCACTCTGGTGGGCTGCTCGGGAAGGATACGAAGAAGTGGTGAAAATGCTACTCGCCCGGGACAACGTCAACCCCGACAAGCCAGATAACAACGGCAAAACACCACTCTTGTGGGCCGCCCGGAACGGACACGAGGGAGTGGTGAAAATACTACTCGAGCGAGACGACGTCAACCCCGACAAGCCAGATAACAACGGCAAAACACCACTCTTGTGGGCTGCTTACAATGGAAACGAGGGAGTGGTTAAAATACTACTCGAGCGAGACGACGTCAACCCCGACAAGCCAGATAACAACGGCAAAACACCACTCTTGTGGGCTGCTTACAATGGGCATGAGGGAGTGGTGAAAATACTACTCGAGCGAGACGACGTCAACCCCGACAAGCCAGATAACGACGGCCAAACACCACTCTGGTGGGCTGCTTACAAGGGAAACGAGGGAGTGGTGAAAATACTACTCGCACGAAACGACGTCAGTCCAGACCAACCAGATAATACCGGCCGAACACCATTGTGGATGGCCGCCTCCTGGGGGCGCGAGGGAGTGGTGAAAATACTACTCGCACGAGACGACATCAACCCCGACAAACCAAGTATCAACGGACGAACACCACTCTGGTGGGCTGCTCGGGAAGGATACGAAGAAGTGGTGAAAATGCTACTCGCCCGGGACGACGTCACCCCCGACAAACTAGATATACACGGCGAAACACCACTATTTTGGGCTATTCAAAATGGGCACAAAGGAGTGATAACGCTACTCCAGCCTCCAGAATCTGCCGCCCCCAGCATGTCATAAGTCCGAGGAGCCATCGCCCCCCCACCGCGTTCCGATTCGCATAGGCTCTGTGCCATCCCCGTATGCACAGCAACAGTTCCACAACAGCTCCACAACATGCCCATCACCACCAATGCCTCCCCCTCATCCCCTGACCCCTTTCCCCGGCTCAACTCCCCACCCCGCGCTAATTCCCATCTTTCCCTTACTCCTGGAATAGGCTTGCGACAGAACCTCATCTTTAATATTCCTCTTTCAACCGCGGGAAATACCCGCCCTAGCCTCTGCCCAGACTTTCGTATGCAGTCGAGTACCCATTTATCAATTTCTATTCACAGTTCCGAGTTTGGCGTTGGAAGGGGATACTTCTATTGTATCAAAATAAGCCAGTATAGCTCAAAATTTCCATCATCTTTACTCTCTTCTCTTCTCTGTTTTTCTGTTCAGATACCCTCCTTCAACATCGCTTGTTTCTCCAATTTCCCCACATCTCCCTTTCCCCCACCTCCCCTCCTCATCTCAATTATAGACGGGAGTCATTTAGATAGATATAGAGAAAAGAATATAAAGTTCAAGTATTCCTAGCGACACGTGAAAAGTGATGGAAAGTTAGAAGTCAACAATAGTATGACCGTGATCAGTTTCCACCAAAGACATATGATAGTTCCACGAAGACCATACCTCCATCCCACTGCCCCCCGCCACCCAAAGCCAAATCTGGAAAACTACGAGCACTCCTCTCCACCCTCTCCACCCTGTGAAAAACCAACATACTACAGCAAGAACCTCCCTTAACCCCGAGACAAAATCCCTATCCCACAACTCTCACGCCACAATCTCGAGGCAGGAAAAACGGCTCCCAACGGCACCAAACGTATGCACGGTCTTAGATATATATCGCCCACACCACCCATGACTTCCGAGAGCAGTACTGAGATATCCAAATTAACTTCAGAAAAAATATTCCCACCTACAGTACTGTACAAACGAGGAGCCAATTCGGACAACACCCAAAAAAAAACCTAAATCGCAGCTTCCCACCATCCCTATCCCCTCCACTCCTACCTGCACGAACACTCCCCGCACACTCCCCCCTCCCACACTCCCACTAATACCCAACGTCAGTTCTTTATGCGCTGGCGCGGATAGCGGCGTATAGCACTCCGCCGAGCAAACACCAGTCGGCGCTAGTCGCGACGAGTGACATCCGATGACTCGCCCCCCTCCCCCCCCCGCATCTGCTAACGCGCACTGTGCTCTTAAGTCCGCCCGCCACTTCTTTTTTCTAGATTTCGGTAGCATGTTGGCCAATCAGTAGTGCACCACTCGCAACTCGTCGACAGGGCGGGTATCAACCGTGCTGATTGCGTTCAGAGCCTGTACTAGAAATCCTCTAGAGTTCACTAGCATGTCGTTACATACTGTATAATATGACAAACCTTATCAACTCCGAGAGTTTATTCGCAAATTACGCGATACCGAAATGAGCTAGAATCAGGATTTAACTATCCCCTTCCTGCCGTCTAGTAACGATGACACTAATACCTAACTGCGGACTAACCCCCACACCCCCTCCACCCTCGATCTCTCCTCCCCGCTAAAGCTTTCGGAGGCGAGTGAGCATCGACAAACTCATCATCCTACCGCACGAATACTTGATATCATACTAAAAACGAGGCTCGCATGATCGGCGGAACACCCAGGCTTATGATGCATAGGTTTCTTCAAGTCGGATTGTCAGTTTTTTTCTTTCTCCCCTTTTAGGAGGGAGTGTGGAGCGGGAGGGGATCCCGTATGTTTCGGGTTTCTTTTCTTTCTTTCTTCTACTCGGGTTTTGGGATTTGGTGTTGGGGGGGTTAGCAGCCGGGTATTGTGTATATATGGCACACGTATGGGTAAGAGGATTGGACGATCGGTATGAGAGGGGGATTTTTCCCCGAAAGATTACACAGATTCCGGAGCAGAATATGTGCAAAAAGAAAAAAAAACACCCAGGGTGTCTATGGTACGAATGAGTGAGATAGTATAGCCTACAAGTACAGTACAGCTCGGTGCACTGGTCTCCTGATAATCATCCACTATTTAAGTTAGATACCAGGGGCCAACGATAGTTTCACCTTCAATCCCTCTACCCAACCATCTATACAAAATCCACCACCTTCCGCTCCAGGACACAAAACAAAGCCCTTTTCACCGAACAAACCTCGGTATGTGGGATAGAGCCGAGCCTAGCCCTCATCCCTTAATATCTACTCCGCAAGATCCACAAATTTCTCATCCCGATGAAATGAAAAACGGGTTTAAAGCCACTATATTGAAAACCCAGTTTGTTGCCTCCAGCACCACAACCCTCTCCCATGCGAGAGCGTAGCATCCACCGGCCGATACCAACTAAAATAAAATAAAATAAAAATATGTAAAGTGAAAGGGGGAGTGTAGTAGAGAAAGGGATATAAAAAAAGTAAAAAGGCAATGAAAAACACGGCCATGCATGCGTATTGTGGCTGAGATAATCCGGACCAACTAGAGACTAAGGAATGCAGTCAAGAGGACGAAAGCCGCCCAAGCGCTCTTCTGGAAATTGACGGAGGATGAAGGAGCGGAATTGGTGGCAGCGAAGGGACTGCCGTTTCCGCTTCCGCTGGTAGAGGTAGCAGTAGCAGTAGCGATCTTGGAGGATTCGGTAGTAGAGGTGGAGTTGGGGTTGTAGAGGATCTGCGCGACAGAGGGATCGGAGGCTTCGAAGGAACCCGTGGGTGCTGGGGAGTCATCCAGCGTTAGCATCTCAGGGACGCCGGAGCTCCCGGCCGGACGCCCGACAGTCGAGAGGGTCATCGCTCCGGAGAAGCTAGGGGCTCGGGTCGTCGAAGCACTTTTAATGGCGCTCTTGGCCGAAGTTGAAGTAGCGGGGGCCGTTGTCGTTGCGGCTGCGACAGAGGTGCTATCGGTCGAGCAAGTGGTAGAGACAGAGGAGACGGTGGCCCCGCATAAGGCCTTGTGAATCCCCCCATCGAGAACTCGCCTCAAGAGAGAATCAGGGCCGACGAATGCTTGCTGGCAAGCAGCGATTACCTCCTTTGCTGTTTCGTCGAGTGCCGAGGAACACTCAGTGCTGCATAATTTCGATGTGCGCAGGTCGGACGGACACGCAGATATTTGCTCGCCGTAGGCCGATTCGCAACCTGGTGTCACCGAGCCCGACGGTAGAGGGGAGATATCTGAAAGCGACACGGCAGAAACACTAGTAACGATCAATAAAGTCGGGAGGATTGAGAAATGCATTTCGTAGGTATTTCTGTTGTTTGTTCTGTCTTTGATCGATGGTCCTTCTCTTCTTTAAATCAAGGTCCTTGAGTTGAAAACGGGAGTGTTTGTTTTTTCTTCTTATTTTTTCCTTTATACTTTACCACCCGGGTAAGAAGAAAAAATTCTAACTTAGACCCAAACCTTAAAAGAGTGAGGTTTGATTCGAAGGAGTGTTGGTTGAGGGAGTGTTTGCTTGCTTTCTTGCTGCCCAAAAACCTAACGCCGAAAAAGAGCGAGAGGGGGAAAAAATCAACCAACAAACGAGCGACACCCAATTTCTCCTGGAAAGCAATCGATCTGCCCGTGAATAGAAAAGAACGGATGTCAGGAAAAAAAAAAAAAGAGCACCAGGCCGAGTAATATAAGGCAAACCAAACAAACAGAAAAAAAGACTCTCAGAGTCGGCGGATGGAAGGTAGGAAGGGAAAAGAGGAAAGGAAGGACAGGGGAGAGGTAAGGACATTAGGAAAAAGATCTGAAGAGATGGGCAAGATAAGGCGGCAACAGTGAGACATGACGTGAAGTCGCGTTTCAGAGAATGGCCGAGTCGGAGATGTTCCTTGTCCGTCCCTCCCAACCTTGCCAAGCTATTGAAAAAGGGGGGGTAGAGGGGGGGACTGGCTGAGAGCACCACGAGCTGAAGCCTGAGGGGGAGAGATACTGTCCTGCCCCGAGAGTCCCCAATACATGATAGTTCCCACAGTAGTTGGCTCTACACACTACTAGTAGCGATCTGGGACGATTCCACTTTACCCGACGAGGCTTTGTTACCCTCCCTACTAACAGTAAAAAAACAGCCAAATATTTTCCCTTACTTCACCTACTGTAATTTAAATTAGCTCGCTTACATGCTCAACAGGGGAGACTTTCCAACAACCAATAGCCAGTCTCCGTTTCCAAACCCAGTAAACAGGCCAAGCCCCTACAGAACAGTACCACCGTTTCACCCATACTCGAGTACTCCGAACTGAACAAACCTCTCCTCCAATAAGTTACTCGTACTCCCCCCCCGGCTTAGAAATGATCTTGCTTGCCTCTAAGATCGCCGGTGGCCTAACCATACTAAGTCTTGTTGGTAGTTAACAAACTATGTCCGCAAAACACAACATAGCGATCGCGGAGGATCCGAGTAGGCAGCTGACTTGTGCCAAGCATCGCATCCCTAAGCCAACACAACCCATAAGCCTCCCCTTGCTCCCAGTACCGGCGCCGTACTCAGCAGTGGGAACGATGCAGAGCATTGCACCACATGAAAAAGCTTAACGGCAGAGTAACTTTGTTCAAAAATAGCAGGTGCACTAGTAAGCTACCCCCTCTTTCTCACAGACCCTTGACGGGAGCATAAAGCACCAAGCAAGCATGACACGCGCTTGTCAACAACCGCGCAGCACTTCTATCTCCTGCCTTTAACAACTTCTGCAACGAAAAGGAAGGGGAAAAAACGGACAACGACTCGGCCTGCCCACTTTTTGTACCGCACTCCTACATAGCCAGTACGACCGTGTACCGTACTGATACTCCCGTGGTAAGGTGAAGCCACGAGTGCTGCATCGTGAGCCTTCCGTGATCTGAAACGGGGGCGCCACCGGGACAGTTTTCATGCAGGGCGGAAGATGCCATGCAGTGAGGTTAATCCAGACGGGTTTTGGGGCCATTGGCCATTTCTCCATCGCGATGAAAAAGTCCGTGGTAACGGTGCAGTACCGTACCGTAATTTGGTATGGAATTGGTCGGTTTCGAGTTCGTCCGTGCACTACTTACGTGACGAATCTAGTGGCTGTGGAGATTTTCCCCACACATCTCGCTGAAGCCGAGCACACCGCGGGTCTGTGTGAATTGCACCACGTTTCAAAATTCGTGAGGCACCGGTAACTTACACTACAAAAGCACAGCACAAGCACCACGTCTCGCTACCACGTTAGGACGTTACTTATATACTCCCCCCTCCCAAAACCACCGACCAGCAATCCTCCCCCGGTATAAGGACAATTCACACGCCCAAGAGCAATGAAATTTTCGGGAATCAAAGGAGGGAGGATTCAAACTCCAAAATCGACCAAATAAGCCCACACCACACATGAGCCTCCGATACGCCCTGCAGCAACCGGAAATAGCCGTACGGGTACATCCTCTCCTACCCACCCCGCATACACACCCCTTCTAGATTCGATCAAATTTATTAGATTGCTTCATCCACCCAAGTACCAAGGACCCGTTCGTATCGCGAGGATCACGCCGCTCACATGGAAGGGCTGCGGGAATCGTTGTGCTATGGGGGCCTATTTAAATTCTCCGAGGTACACTTTTGTTTGTACCTGTCGCGGGCGCTTAGGTTGTGCATTTCCTGGGTTCTACTGGGGCTGGGGAATGAGAGAGGAGGGGTATCCTGGGGTCTATGTAAGCTTCCGCCCGGGCGCAGGTTGTATTATGGGATCTCGGGGTGGTCTTTTTTATTTGATAGAGAGCGGGGAAGGTGAGGGGAGGGGGGGAGGGGGCACAGTACGAGTACAGTAAGGTTATCTGTCAGTCACCGGATACAGTACGCGACTGACTGGGCCTGGGCGGAGTCCTTATGCTCCGACTCGTATTTGGCCTGCTGAAATGGCACACGGTACTGTGCGTTACGGGACATTGTGCTCGCACAGCACAGTAACTGCCGTTTGGTGGTTAAATGTTTAGTATCGTACCAGTACGAGTCAGGCACGTTGAGTACGGCTACTATTTTGGTATTAGCGGAGTTTTTTTCTTCCCTCCGTTGATGCAAGTCCAGAGCCTAAAGGCTTTTCAGCTCTTTACTAGTTCGCTACCGTATGAGTGTTGGAGGCTTTCAGCCCCGGAGTTGAAAAAGCTTCTTTAGTGCCAAGTTTCTAATCGATCTGACAGTTCGGCTTACAAAAGGCGTCGCACAAACCAAAGTGTTCGACTCGAACAACCTGCACAACCGTTCTGCAGCCCCCGGGGCTGAATGTCTCTATTTAAATTTTTAAAAAACTCGCTAAAGATGTCTCTTGATAGGGTTAAATACGGTACTCGAGCAGTTCGATTGAGGGTTGAGCCCCATGCGACAGGGCACTCTCGCTATTCTGAGGCGCTGGTAAGCATCTACCTAGATAATGAAGTCTCTTGGCGCCAAGACAGATGGTCATACCGTACGTGAGGGTTTCCTTCCCCGCAAAAAGGCTCCTGGCGGGCATAATTTGTGTTGACTATACCGGACGATCAAACCCTCAAGACGCCGAGTCGTTTCTCTACTCGTATGTCCAGATTTAACTTCGCGAATTACCGAATATCCCCTCTTTAGATCAGTGCTCGGCAAGGCTGTGCAAGTAGTGACAGAATTATACGAAACGCTTCCCAGTACACCGTGAACAGATACGGTAAACAATAGTATCCTTGTGTCACTCAACTTAACTACCGTATCCCTCCAACCGCTAAGATCCTCCGGCCTACTTGCAGCCGATTCTCCTCGCCGTGACCACACCTGCCCCAGCAAACCTACTTTAAGTCACTAGCGTCGCAGTCATGATTAATAGTGTTGTGTTCTAAGCACTACTGTGCCCCCCCCCCGCATTGCAAATGAAAAGCTTGAATACTACTATATCAAGTCTCAGAGTTTTTACCACCAGTATCCCGATTACTACAAGAGGTCAGCGCCCCATATTAGAAACTAAACTAAAAAGCCGCAGCGGTTTAAAGGATACAAGTAGAGTAGGGTGCGCAAAAAATAATGGCGGGGAATCTCCCTCCGCATCCCCGAGCGGCCCGCTTTTGCCATCTAAATGTGGTACCGTATCTCCTACGGTAGAGGAATGTAAGAACCATAAAGCACGGTGCTGCACAACGCTGACCGTGCAGGATATAAGCACTCCCGAAAATCCTGTCCAGCAAGTGAACAGCACCGTAAGACCTCCTGGAATTCGCTATCGGATTATCGTCACTGCATCAGCTGGTTTATCTTGATAGGTTAGCGTAAACGCTCGCTAGATCCACAATCGGAAATCGCGGTACTATACTAAGCCGCAATAGACTTCACGGAGTACTACACAAGTAGGTTAACAAAATCAGGAATATGATACTAATTAATCAGATCCAGCGGGCTCAACTTAAATAAACTATACCCCATCTGGGAATCACGGTCCCTTCTCGGGGTGTTTCGTCTCAGATTGCGAGGGCTAGCTACTTGACTACGGATAGTGGATATACGATAGCAAGTTTTCACGGCACCATAGCATAATTGCGAATACAAATTAATGAAAGTCCGCCTCAGGAAAGCGCTAATCCTTCCCACGAGCCTTTTTTTTGTCCCTGAATCTGGAGATTAGAGGCCTGTCGGGGATAGCGAATCACAAGGGTACTTTGGACCCTACAAGTGACATCTTTGCCAAATACCACATGCACAAAGCCAGAGATATGTCATCCTCCCCGAAAAGGAAAACAAAATCAAAACATCCACCCTGGATACAGTGCAAGTTCCTGGGTACTGTGTGATCCTCCAAATACCTATCCTTGTCTTTCCCGTTTCATCCCCGCTATGGAGGCATGTTTGCTGGTACTGATTGTGATTATAACGCCGGGCACATGAATCAGCCCCCCGGGAGTGATGCCGCAGTGTTTAGGCTGCGCGCTAGCCATCATAGATGCTCGAGTACGTGTACTCGCTCGTACTTTGTATACTGTGCTATTGTGCATCCCGCTTGCGGGCGCGGGGTTGGTCACATGATCTCCAATTATTATTATATCTCTCCTATTAAGGAAATGGATCACCATTCCGGAACATCCCGTTTCACATGAGCGATTTCCTCAGGGCTCCCATATCCTATCCACGAGTAAATTTACTGTTGAGAGCAGATGCCCATTACTCGAGTACGAGTACCTACGGACAACACCCAACCCGGCTACATCCGAAATCGCCCTCTCCTGCCGTGGAAGGTTCCGCTCTGTTGGGATCTGCAGAGTCACGGCCGATCCGTACCGCATCGGGACGGCGGAATTGTGTCTCGGGTCACCATGGAGTGAGACCCGGCAGATCGCGGATGGCAAGGCATTTTTGGGGGTATACCATCCGAGGAGTTCTGTTGACTGTTAGTGATGATGACGAGGAGTTAGTAGCGGCCTATATGATAGCGGGGATATCGGTTCCCAAGTCCCCGGATTGGTCCTTTCTTCCGCCCTTTGGGATGTAAACGAAAACAATGAGAAAGGAAAAAATTATCCAACTTTGACCCGCTGATTTGGGTATCTTCGGGGTTGTTTCTGGAAACCGGAGAGCTGGCCTGACCCCTGTTCTCATGAATTTATCTGGGACCGAAGGAAATGTTCTCCAGTAATGGTATGCAACAGTGGGTTATAGTGTTTTCCTCTATCGGCAGGTAAAGGCGACTGGTTAGGGTTTATTAGCTTGTATCTGGCTGCTATATAGTTCCGAATACCTGAGCAGCTGCTTTGCAAGATATTCCAGGGAACGCCATGGCTCTGCTACCCTGAACGTAATCCTCCATTCGTGGGTGCTTGCCGTATAACGTAGGTAGTTCGCAGCATCATACCCCCTGGCGGGACAGGCGGCAGGAGCGTTCGCTGACGGTTAACGAATTTTCCGAGTGAAGTCCGGTGGTCTGAGAACGCCTAGAGCGGCCGTTATCTTTCTAGGAGTCCTAACATAGAGCTTCCCCGAAGGGCAAATGTTGGCTCTATCGAAGACGGGTTTACTAAAGCTGGCCCAGTCGAATATCCGAAGAAATCGTTTACCGCACTAGAATATAGTGCACTCTGTATGTTTAGGGATAACATGGCAATCCCATTTTCTCAGTATGATATCCAGGGACTTGATGCCCTTGTATACGAGGGGACCGGTAAGTTAGAGTACCGGAAGTATTGATTCCGGACTCAACTCGCTTCCTTTATGAGTTAGTTTTTCCGACGAATAGCGTGTCGTCGTGGGTATGTGCAGGGTGACCTACGTCATGTGCTTAGGTTGGCTGTTTTGCCTAAACGACGAGCTAAAGCTCCGGGCCTTAGAGCTCAAGTGATATTCCTGAGGTTATGCTAGCTTCTAGCTTTGTTGGAGTTGATGGAGGCGGATGATTGAGGGATATGGATAGAATATAACCTTGGTGATTTCATTTGTTCTGGAGTTGAAAGGGTTGACGGAAGGGGTTATGGTTATGCCTTTCATTTATTATTGTTACGGAAGTGCGCAGGAAAAAACGGGGGCATAGAGGGAAAGAAATAGACGGGTGTGGGGAGCGGTGGAATGATAGAGATGGTTTCATTATTTTTATGCAGACTTGTGTTCGGCCCGTTTGGCACGCCACAAGTACGATACCATTATATTTTCAGTTCCCCTAAGTATGCCTGGCCGGAAGAGGATAAGTAAATTGTGGCGTGTTTGGCTTGTGCATAAATACTATGGTATTTTCATACGACGCCTCAGAAAGAAATTTCCCCGTGTTTTTTTACTGCTGTATTTCTTGTAAACCTGTCTGTGTTAGGGTACAATTATTATTTTTCCACAACGATAGATATAGAATTATCATACTCATGAGACACCATGCGTTAAGATCAAGTGCAAACTACTCAATCAGTATCCTGTTAGTGTTTCCAAATTACTTAAATCCTGCAGTTTTTCGCTCTGCTTAGATGGTATCCTAGAACAAAAAAAACAGTCCTCCCACTCTGCTAAAGAATAGAGGATGTTGGTCATGCTAGTATTTCAACAAATACTTAGCATTTTTATTCCAAAGAATACTTTGTTTTTAGGAAAAAGTGAGTTTTTTTTCCAGTGGCGCGCCAAACAGGGCCCAAGTCCGCCTATGGGGCCGATATTCACCGGTCATCACTCGCGCTGCCCTCTGAACATCCGGTTGTAAGAAGTGGCTGTCGTACTTCCTGGTAACCTTGGATTGGAATGGGACGAACTTCCTGACTGCCTGGAATCGGAATGTGGCAGATGGAACGGAGTGGAGGAATGGCACGAGTGGAATGGCAAGGAATGGAATGACAGCGAATACCGAAGGCTGGGAATGTTGTGTATATAGATTAGTTCTCAGTCTGTAATCTTGAGAGTATGAAAAAGCGAAGCGAAATATACATTCTCACGATTATGGTACTATGTTTATTGTTTATTTTCTTCACATCCTTCACTACACCCCTTGTCTTACGATACCGTAACTAGATGTTGAGAGCTATCGGGTGGGAAGGAGTGGAAGCGATAGTTCCACAAGTTCAAAAGGAGAGTGGTCACCGGAGAAAGCGAACGACTTGTATTGCTTATTGAACAAGAAGAGAATTGAGAGAGGAAAAGAAAGAAGAGACGAGACGAGAAGGAAGAGAGAAGAGGGGCGAAGATTTTTAGAGGGGACAGGGGTGACGCAAGTGGTCATGAGGTATCACTCATAACAGCAGCAACCGACAAGAAGAGAGCACCCCCCTTGACTACGGTTTCCAACACTAGATTCTCTCGTAAGCTAGATAACAATAGCGGCCAGAGTTCAAAGGGCCCCGGCGCAAACAACAATGTAATTTTTCTTTATCACTCGCTGGATTCACACTTACGGTGGGATTTGAGGTCCCGGTGTCCTAGCATGTATCCCCAATGTGTTAGAGGCTTGAATCGGGTCTCGGAGATAGGTAGACTAGGTACCTATCGGTCTCGCTTATAGGAAGGGAAGTCTGCTCGCGGCGGCTGGATAAGACATGGCTGGTGCAGGCTCTACAGTATGAGATAGGGTGCTCCCGGACGGGAGGTGGCTGTCGGGGACTGAAATTAGAGAGATGGAAAGTACTCTGAAAGCTCCCGAAGTTCATAGCTTTACACAAGTCTAAATGTATTTTCTTCGTAGTTGGCTGGGGTGTCTGAAGGTATCAGGCGGGGGAAAGACATGTTATGGTTAGCAAAGTTTCTTCTTATTTTCCTTTGCCATGTTTGTTTCTCCGAGATCTGTTTTACTTTTACTCTTCCCCAGAAATCCGAGCTAATGAGCCTTTCCCAGTATTAAAGCAATATCTGCAATAAAACACCTTCTCGGTATTGGCTAAGCGATATATTCTAACAATGCCATTTTAGTCCTTAAAGTCCAAGTTATAGGACGGCAGTCCCCCAGTCCGACCAGTCCTCGCATTCACGGGCGTAGTCCGTGCTAGCATCTCTAAAAAAGACAGACTATTAGCTGTAGCCCGTTCCATCCTCCACCGAAGAGGGACGGACTGGACCGCTGGGAACACTATCTAGGGTTCTCTTGTGTATCAAGAACCTCCCCACCATTGAGATTAGTATTGTGCATAGGTTCCGTGAGAATGCGAGGGTAGGCGCGTATATTGTGCCCTGACTATTCCCAATCGAGCCTGAATGGTGGTGACCCAATCACAATAGCAACCCACCTTCAATAGCGCAAAATACTATGGGGAAGCTCAACCTCAATGGCTAAACGTTGCAACCCTAGGGGATTAGTATATGACTGGGTGACACGATGTCGCCTTCCTCTCTCTCAGCTTTCTATAAAGTCTTATATATCTCCCAGCTATTTGTTCTCCGTGATAATTCCTTCATTTCCTCCCTCCACACCTCCGCCGGCGAAGATAAACACTCTTTCTATCCCTATCTCTATATCTCGGCTATTCCACCGCTCGCCAGTCGAAAGCGATCACAGAAAGGATTCGCCTCAGCCCACAAGCGCCCTCGCTAGGCTGCGCCCGCCGCGCGGCATAGTCTGATCCTACCTTCACGCCATCTACACCCAATACACGACCCTTTGTTCCCCGGGACTATTGACAAACAAGCCCAGCTCGTCGCACCTTTTACCTCTCTGGTATATATTACGACACACCACTTACGCCTCCATACGGCAGTTCTCCTATCTATTGGAAAAAACCTGATACCCGTATCGATATCCATATACCCCAGACCACCCCCTTGTCCGGTCATTTATTCTCACTCGCCTAGATACATACAACAGACTCCTACGCCCGCGCTCGTAAAGCTCTCATACCCTTCCTTGTACCTCAAGAGTGATACCTATTCACAAAAACAGGCCAGCTAGAGTCTTTCTGCCAACTCTCTTGTGGATACGCCTCCAGGGACATTGTAGGCTCCTACCACAATTTTTTCTACCAAATAATAGAAGGAGAGGGCTAACGAAGCGTTCCTAATAGCTTATAGTACTCGGGGGGGGTATAAGAATTTTGCGAATGCGGCTGTGCACCATAGGGAACACAAATCTTCTACTATTGACTCCAACAATATCCGCTTCATTGCTACGCTCAAAGAAGAATCCTCATGACTCGGGGGCAGTTAGTCAAGCGGGGTCGCAAGTCTCACAAAAGCGCAGCCTCAGAGTTTTATTTATTTATTGAAATAACTTTTATTAATGAGTCATCTAAACTAAATACACCAACCGAGCGACAGATAAACAAAAACATGTAGGTAAGAAGACATAATACTGACTGTCTCGACTGGCTGGTACCCTTACATTTTGTTCCGCCCCCCCTGTCTTTTTGTTACACATCTCAATCAATCCACCGGAAGAATACTCTAACAATGGCATCCGCCCATAGTGAAAATAGGGGCCGCTCCTCCAGTCCAAGAAAATTGTTTGACGTTACAAATTGCCCCTGCGCTTCTTGGTACCTGGTTGATATTGGGCATCTTGAAGGTCGGCCATGGAGTTGGTATATTGGTTGCTACTCCCAGCCCGAGGAATGGCGCCGGAGGTGGCTTGGAAAGCCGAGGTTGAAGGATGGAATTGAGATTGCCCCGGAAAGTTATTGGGGCGAGGATTGTTAATCGGGGTGAATCCCCCGTGGGGGGAGGATTGCTCGGGGGATTTCCTGCTCTCCTTGCGTTGGCCATCCTGGTAGGAGTTACTATGAATAAGCGGGGTATCGGCGATCATGAACGGTGCGATGGCCATGACGAGCTGAGGAGACATTTTGGCATGGTCGACGCGCAAGCCCCGGGTCTCTTGTCCATTGATGACAAACGGTAGAAGCTCCATGAGCATTGGTGAATCCAACTTGGAGTGGTCGATACAAATTCCTGGGAGGGGGGTTTGCTCGGAGCGAGTAGGAGGCTTCAATTGCCCCTGCAATTGAGGGGTCTGGTGGAGTGAGGTCATCGGAGGAGTGCTCTTTTCCTCAAAAGATACATCGTGATAAGAGCGCTTCTGCGGAGTACTAGGAACCTGGGGGCCGCTGTTGTTGGAGTATTGTCCCTGTGAGTCTGTCCCAACCTGTGGAGAGTTAAGTAGGTTCCAAGCGGCGGTAAATTTGGCATGCAACGTTTCAAGCTTCTGGCGGAGAGCGTCGTTGGCCTTCGTGCTAGCTGGCTGGGATGCTTCCCAGGCCAAAATATCCGAGATGTCCTGGCAAGAATTACCGGTGTCCTGAAGGTCCTTGGGAGAGCCCAGGAAGAGCGCTCGGCGGAGAATATTAGCGGGACATGCCTGGCTACGCTGATCATGTCCGGTATAAAAGCATTCTTTGCAGAGGGTATCCGGGCGGGCTCCGATAGTCTTAATGCCTGATCTGCGGGGCGGGCTAAGATAAGACGGTATATTGAGTAGAAGATCCCCAACGCTCACGCTGGATGAGTGATTGCTACCTGGGCTACCAACGCCAGGACTGGGAGAGGCTGGAGAGCTCGGATTTCCCAAGGAAGTGGAGTTGTCAGCTCCTCTGTTGTGAGGCGCCCCGAATCCATTGTTAGCACTGGAGGAAGCACCAATGTGTGACTGTGCCCCGGAAAGCTGAGAATGAATTTGACGCTTTCCACTTAAGGCGGTATTGAGAGGCAGCGGACCTTCAGGAGCCTTTGAATTTGATCCTGAGCCTAATGGAGCAGCGTCAGCTTGCGTGTTCATAAGACTCGGGAAAGCCAACTTACGAGCATAGGCTTTCTTCGGCTTCGACTTCGACTTCAATGCCCCTCCTCCACGGCTAAAATGTTCCCATTGTTCGAGCATATCAATAAGAATACCAGTTCTCTCGTCGTCCTCACCAAGGCCGTCAATCACCCTTCTGAGTTTACCAACTTCATCGTCGAGATCCACGACCTTCCAGCTCTTCTGCGTCTTTGCCTTGATAACAAAACTCTCAATCCGACCGAACGGACAAAGATGCGTAGAATTGAAAGTATGGCCAGGATAAAAGCAAAAGGCACATGTTGACTTTGGGCGAGCACCGATACAATCGAGGTTAAGTAACTCAGCAACTGTCTTCCCCGATGCTTTTTTACGTTTACGGGGTGGAGCCTAGGAGGGAAAAGAAAAAGAAAAGATCGGTTAATCGGTGCTATCGGACATCTGGCAGCTAGAGAACCTACCGAATGCGCTTGAACTAAGCTCGCAAAAGATACTTCCCTCACATTCTGGGATTTGGTGACCTTAAAAAGCCCAGCAGTGCTTTGCTGGGTTTCGTCAATCTCAATCTCTTCTCCGCACTATCCCACTCCATTAGAATCTACTTGAAAGGAAGCAAGGGACGGACGGGAGGGAATGTCAGTTATTCTTACAACGACCTCAACCCCCGAGAGCAACCCGAAGGTGTGCTCTTCACTCTTAGAAACAGACCTCCACGATATCAAGAGCTCCTTTAGATAAAGCAGTGAGGACGGCAGAATACCGAGCCCGTCAAGCACTCCTTGCTCGGCCATGTCGATTCCCCAATTGAGCCCCTCGGCAATCCACCTGAGATCCTGAACTAGGAGTTTCTGGCGAACCAACTCCGCGTCTAAACGGGTGTAGAATGTCTCCTTTTGCGGATCCATGAGGCTCTCAACTCTACCAACGGGACAGGTTACCCCGCCGGTTTTATGGCCAGGATGAAGACACTTGTAGCAAAAGAGGTCTGCGTCCGGCCCGATCATCCTCGATTGTGGTTGAGCAATCTTGGAGATATGTCTCACTCCATCTGCTTCAGCCCCCACAGGACCGGACTGGATCTCATCGTTTTCCAATTGACCTTGGGGCTGTTGGGGATAGTAAGCATTGGGTGCTGCCCCGGTAATTGGGTGATTTTCTCCCGAGACCTGGCCCCTCGTCCGGTAAGGAGTAGGAGTCTCATCAACATAATCTAGATCATCAGAGTCGTCGCTAGGGATGAGGTCCGTAATGTCGAGATCGCATACATCTTCCCCTTCCGGGGAGCCGGGAAACAGCTCTTGCACATTGCCGTCTTGGACCGTATTGAAATCAGGGAGTGAGAGATAGGAGGAATTACCGGGGGTGGAAGAACTGGGGCCGGCTACGCCAGACATGTCAAAATCCTCGAGGAGTGCCGTGTAACTAATCGGAGTGCCTTCTTCCTGGACAGTGCCGTTATTGCTATTGCCGTCGTCGTCACCGAAGAGACTTTCAATGGAATCGAAAGAATTGTCGTCGGCGTCCGTGAGAGTATTAGCTGAATTGAGGAAGTCGTCTGCTGAAGTGATGGCCGCAGACTCTGATCTCTCTTCTACGGGTATTCCGAATATATCTTCGTAAGTTACACCAGCACCCAACGGCTCTCTATCAGTAGGTACTTGGTTAGGAGGGAAATTGCTAAGAGGGGAAACAAGCCCGGAGAGCCAGTCAAGAGAGTCCTCGGCAGTGCTATCGGATATATTGTTGGAATTATTCGAAACGATACTAGAGTCGTTGATAGGGGGAAACTCCCACGATCCTAGAAGGTCCTGGATATTGTCGGGAAAATTAAATGGCGGGCCCTGGGCTTCGGCCTGAGCGGGAGCGGGGTGGTTAATAGGTGAGCTATTGGATACTCCAAGGAAGTCCTGGTGGTGGTTGGAAGATGCAGTTTGTGCGTTAAAATTTTCCTCTTGGACACCTGCAACGGTGCTAGTAGCAAGGGCTTTAAGGGCGTTGCTAGCATCAGGGAAAAATTGTCCCCACTTCCCGGGGCCCGAAGCTAGAAGTCGCGCTGTTTGCCCTTAGCTCTCGCCCATTTATAGGTATATGTGGACGGGGTATCTACACTTAAGGTCATCAACTGTTTCTTGCAAGCTCTCGCCGCCGCTCAAAGTCTCGCTAGTAACCTTCTTAGGAGCCTTGGTATTTTTGGGAGCTTTAACCTTATTAGGAGCTTTGACCTTCTGTTGAACGGTTCCTATTGAAGTAGTTCACAGGGATTAGCATCAAGAGCCTCCACAATCACCCTTTGGGGGATTGATCTCACTTTGGATAGGCTCCTGAATGGCCTCCTCGGCCGGGACATCGACGACAGGTCCTCCGTTAGAGGGATTTTCACCGGCAGCTTCTAGTTGGCTATCCACAGGTTTCGACTTTGCTTCTTCTGCGACACGGATCTTGTGTTTGGCAGTGGCTTGTGCGAACAACGCCTGTTGTTCTCTATAGAGAGCATCATTTTTCAGACTAGGCAGGGACCTTGAAGGCGCCATTGAGTCAAAAGTATCAAAGTAAGGATATAAGAGGTAATAAAGGGTTTAAATGAAAAAAATAGGTTTATGGAGGTGGTTTATGAAAAGGCTGTTTGATGCTAATAAGGAAGATAGGTTGTAGAGTTAAAGAAAATTTTTCCTGGAGGGGGTGAAGGAGGAGGGATGAAGTTGTGAGATGGGGGGCTAGAGAGGAGCAAGGGGATCAATCATGCCAGTGTGAGTGTGAAGGAAAAACCCAAAGGCCTTAGGGTAGAGAGGATTATCATATAATCTCTCACCATGATTCCTCGCAAAGGGTTTACAGATTGAACACGATTCTCCAGGGCTACGTGTTTGAGGGCAAAAGGCTGAACATCAAGACGTTAGCAGCAAATACGCTCTTAATTCCTATCCCATACACTATACCTCAAAACGTTTTCATATCGGGGAGAAAAATTCATTCAATCGTGATCCCGCCGGGACCCTCAGCGGGAAGGAGAGAGGCAAGTCAAGTATGATACCGCTACCAAACCACCCATCATAAGAGCACCTCACGACATCATTTCCATTTGTGAAATTCCCCTTCTACCCCTCAACTTAATACCTCGCCCTCACGATTCCCTCCCTGATTTACGCTAAATCCCAAGATGCCCGCAGAGGCAGCTCAAATCCAACCTACAGCACCACTGTCTACCTCCTCGACAAGCATTACTAGCATCACGAAGTTCTACCACATCTAGGTCAAGTACTTCAAGTATATCATGGCAACAACCCTGTCGTCGTTGAGGTTGAAGTTGCTACTATTTGCTTACTAATCTACTATCGGAGCCATTCCAGATCCTACCGTGCGCCGGTGGGAGATGCCGGAAAGCTTATTTCAACGACAACCGAGAAAGCAGAAGAGTACATGGGACTCTGGCAGAACGCTCGGCTAGGCTTTAGAGTCAGGTGATGTACGGGTTTCAAAAGCGGTGGCCTCCGGGTAATTGTATGCAGAGGAAGGCGCCTCACCGAGAGGTACAGAGGCCGTGGAATAATCGAATATTACGACAGGACTACGACTTAAATGCACAGACGAAAAGCACGAAGAATTGGCCACCGGGGTCGCCATCGATTGATCATTATCCCCGGAGCCAGCGGTAAACGAAAGTTCAAGATTCATTTCCATCCCTGACTGTCCCCGGCTCAAATCAAACTCCGCACCACACTACCCACCGGTCCCAGAGGGCTATCCGACAGGCAGAGCAACCAGGCATATCCCCCCAGCGTGGTAAAAAGTAGAGCCAAGGTAGGGGCTGGGTCCGCGCTAAATGCTTCGTCCAGCTCTGCCTGGTAATGCGCGATAGTGGCCTCCGCTGCCGGGGGTGGAGCGTCCGGGAGCAATGGATTCAGCTGATACGTTTGAGGAGGGGGCAGTGAGGGCAGTTGAAAGTTTCTCATTCTCAAACACACCCGGCTCGGAGGATTCTAATTGTTGACACTACCGTAAGAACTCGAATAAGCGATCCTTGTGCTAGGTAGTCCGAAATTTCCTCCTCCGGAAGAGGGGGGGAAAACACACCAAAAGTCTGCCCCCGAAGACAGAAAAAGAAAAAGAAAAAAGCACCAGACCTTACTAAGAGAGGCAGCTCCAACGTCCTAGCACAAGGATCGTTTGTTCGAGCTCTTACGGTATTAGAGCAGATCTACCGCAAGAATGGTCCCCGTCATTATGCTACGGTCTAACAGAGGGCGCAGTATATCAAGGTCGAGGGGACACGGATACGGTCGCAGCAGTGCACACATCCCCGCTACTCATGTTCCTCGCATCATCGCTACCAATACCACCCCCTTCCCGTGCCTTCCCTTCTGGGTCTTCGGAGAAGTAGACTGCTTTGGTAGCGAGGAATAGCTAACCACCAGTCACTTGGTAGTAATATCCTCGTCGTTGTCTCTCCAGCAGCGCTTTCCGGTGACAAAGACTCCCAGCCCTTCCCAGCCGCTGACTTGTCCTTCTACGCGTGTCGCTCCATACGTCTACCTAATGTATTATAACTACGTCCTACAACCCCCTGCCCACCCTCTTTATATAAGATGCCAGTCCTAGAAGATTTTGTTAACGCACTCAAGCCTCGAAATGGGCCGGCCCGGGCCGTAAGTTCTTAAGCCCGACCCAAACAAAGCACGGGCCACCCGAAAAGCCCTAATTATCCAAACAGAAACCCCCGATCCAATCATCTTTTCTGAGATTATTTGAGACGCTATTGTGTGATGTGACGCCTTTGCATATCCCATGAACGGACGTTAAGTGATGACCGGGATTGCTTGTACCATGGGTATGAGGGTAGTGCTGAGCAGACTGCTGGTATTGCCAGTATATAGAGAATATTAGCATTCGGAAAACATTATAACCTGTAAAGGAGCAGGTAGCATTCATACTTGACCCCTAAAATTTCTACCAATAATCCAAGTGGCTCTTCCGGTTTGCCCCATACCCAAGAAGGTGCTCTCGACTGCTTTCGCTTTTGCTGTGGAGTAGCAGTAGGAATAAGGCTATGACGAGGAAATATGATTCACGTTCCTAACAAAGCTGATATGTGAAATACTGCTCACGTCGTCAAGGAGGATCAGAGGGGAGCTTCTAGAAGAGTTGGGATAGGAGGGAATGGAAGAGAGTTTTTCTAATATTTTCGTAAAGGTCCTAGGTTATTAAAGAGCTATGTACTAAAGAGAGGGGCTACCGTAAAAATTGGGAAAACACAGAATACGCTAGCAAGGGTAAAAAAGGTGTGGCAAATCGTGATAATTTTATAATATTATTATGATACCATTTAGAGGAAATTAAACTGCCAAAAGAGACGAAATTCTGGGGCTTGGGTGGTGATCATGAAAAATATTATTACCCCTTGAAGCAATTTCTCTTCCAGCAGCCCTTTCTTACCCTTACTAGCGTATTCTGTGTTTTCCCAATTTTTACGGTATGATACTCTTGATCTGCCCAAATCTCGGGGGAGAATATCCCTAGGGAGATACCCATTTTCCTCATCAGCTCTGCTTCGATTCTACAATGGTCAATTCAAAAGATGAGGCTGAAATTTTTTCAACAGCAGGCTTGCCCGGGAATGACGCAAGTCCCGAATAATTCTGTCTAAAATCAAGAGATATGAGTGATATCATGTGACTCGGGAAAGAAAAATGAGTTTTCTTGGGTCTTTTTTTTTCGGATGGTCTGGGCTTGCCACCTAGGCAACCCAGCCCGGTCCAAATGTCCTCTCGGCCCGGCCTGACCCTCTTTCGGATTTGAGCCCGGGCCGGCCCGAAAGCCCGAAAGCCAATTCGGAGGCTTTAACGCACTTCCACGATTCGTTAAACACTCCCTACAATGATACTTCTCTAGCTCCTCTCAACCCATCCGTGGGTTCACATTTATACCATCATACTTCCTCCAACACATCCTCACATCTCCCCCAGATCTCCCAAAGCCGTTCTAACAAGCGGGCCTCGGCAAAGTCATCTCTCTGTAGACCTACCCCAAAACCAGTTCTCTTCGGTATCTCAATCCCCCAAACGCGAAGAGAACCCAGTAGGGGGGGATCGGGGGAATTACCATAAGCAATATTATTGAAGAAGCGCGGTATGTAGCTCAGGGCTTAAATTCTGGGAATTTTTGGTGTCATGACACTCTATATACCGGTATATAAGTGCCATAGGATAAAATCTATCCTGCAGATGTCACACCCACCCCTGGTGAGAACAAAAAACCCGGATACTCCCAAAGCGCTGGCGGCCAGGGAGAATGTATCAAAAACCTAAAGTCAAAGACCGGTTTGCAGTGCCTTAGGGGCTGTTCCGGGCGCCGTCATGGATGGCGGCGGTGTCCGACACATAATCACTTTCAAAAGCTCCTTTTGTAAAATTTTCGAAATATGTATCTGGGATCTCTTTCCGCCCGGCTCACGAGCTGTGATATTATTCCTGGATCAAAAAGTAGGGTCTAGGGAGTGTTATCCCTAGCGAATTCTTGTATGATATGCAAGGTAAAATCACAGTAATTGCCCACAGGCAGACATTGAAAAGCCATATTTTATAGTATGATATTATCTCCTTACACAGGATTTTTAGCAAAACCGAAGGGATGGTTCATAAATTACACACTGTTTACATAAGTGTTTAGCAGAACGCATTCTGAGCTGACTAACAGCTCACGTAATAGCCAGCTAAACAGCCCTTAGTTAATATACTCAAATTTCCAAGCCTTTTTGAGAGGTGGTCAATTTCTTTGTCAAGGTCAGTTTCTTGCTTGTTTTTTGTTATGATACTGCGTCGTCCCCGGATGTCTCCGGGTTCTAACTCCAAGGGGGTAATTATGACACTAGGTTCCGCCCCGTAATCATGAAATATCACTCGACATCGGTGAGGGTCTGAAGAGTGTCTGCTATCATAGCATCCAATACAATACGATGATGCACCAGAGAGAATCATGTCTTAAAGGCACTAGCGGCCATTAGCTGGACGGGCTAAAGCGCTCAAAATCTGTTAGAGGCTTGGGAAGACAAGATAGTGCACTTAGGGGTAGCCGTCAGAGGAGGCACCTCCCACAACCCAAGTTTAGTCGCGAGGGAAGATAGTCCCTGGATCTCGGAGCGGAACGAGCATGTAGTTCATGGACCCGACCGGTGACTAAAAAGTAAGCAATGGCTCGACACTTCATGGCCGACGCTTGACCCCCAAAAGTGTTACATAAACAGTCTATCTGTGTTGCTATACTAGACCGGGCAAACCCTTTAACTATGTGATAAGATATTATCAACTAAAGGGAATCAGTTTCTCTCTGTTATCTAACCGTAGGTTACTCGATACTAGAGTACAAAGATGAATAATTCACGGCCTGTAGTATGAGAGCCCCCTCGGAGCCGATTGAGAATTACTAGAAATCAGCCCGACGGACATGCAGACAATATCGGTACCAAATTTACAGTCCTCCGATTCCCTCCAGGCGGGTCATCACCCCAGGCGATACAAGGTGATTAGGAAGCGCCCGATCTTACAGCTAGGCAAACACGTTTTATTCCAAAGGGGGTGATTATAAAAATATCATATTATTACAATACCGTTTTATCATAATTCTCTTTTTTTCTTTTCTTTCAAAAACCCCCGATACAGCCGCCAACCACCCCGTCCGTTGCGCCGCCCGTTTGTTATTTTCTCTCCGTCCCTGGAACATGAGGGTGCACACAGTGCTCGTACACTTATGATAATAATTAATCCCAATCTTCCATAGCGCTGTCATACTATAATAGGCAAACATATTTGGGTTCTAGATTATCACTACAGCCTGCCTGCGGCAAAAAAAAAAAAAGAGGGAAAACATTGAAAGATCTTCTAGGGTTTTGATTGGAGGGTTCAATGTGCTCGGGCCAATTGATCAACCGTGTTTTAGATCATTCATTTCCACATCTTCCGATTTTCTTTTATTATACCGCAGGCTGTGCGATATCTCATTGGGTCTATAAATTTAACTTAGGTCATTGTGAAGTATCCGTTAAACCCACACACCCTCTGGTTAGGGCTGTGGCGAAGGGGTTAGAGTATCTCGCCGGGAATGGCCCAGGTATGATATGATATAATATGATAAATCGCCGCAGATCACTCGGGAATGAGTTTCATCATGGATAGGGGCCGAGGCAAGAATGGGCTAGTAGTAAGAATAGATTAAAGTTTATTTGCCTAGACCATTGACGACTACCGGAGTCGCTGATCTGTACTTCATAATGTGGCAATCGGAATGATGCATATTAAGAGGGAGATTTGTTGTCTAGAGGAGGCTCTAGCTCAACTACCGGGCCGAACTACAGTTAGGCGATATCTACCGTGCTTCTCTACCAGCCCAGTCTCCTCATCATAAAAATCGGAGACTCATCATTTTAGCCAGTGATTTCCCCCGACTACTATACTGTGCTAGCCCTCACATGCCTCCTCAGAAATGTATCCGCTTTGGCGACAGGCGGGCACCCAATACTTCCCCAAGTCAACCTCCCACCACTTGTACTGTGCCCACTGCCGCCCACTTGAAAGCTCTCGAGACCTAATCTTTTATTTACTTATACCCCCACTTCCCCAAATTACATCTCTAACGTATGATATATGTATCTCAAACCCCCCGTTACCCGCGAATCTACATACCGGGATACCCCCTTCCAGAAGAGATCAAAATAAGCACCAAACAGAACAGTCCCTCGGTGGCACCAATTAAAACCTAAAACATATTCAGCTGCGGAAGGACAAGCCCTGTTTTTACTTTTCTTTTCTTGCTTCCCTATTCCAGAAGGCAAAACACGCCCCCTTTCCTCAGCATTGCCGATCAGCATCAATCAAACGACGATCGAACCATCCAGCCAATAGCTAAATCTTGAAGCCTGATAATTCCCCGAATGACAGCGCTCGCTTGGCTACCCGTCAACCGTTGGAAGTGCTGAATGGTAGGCGGGAATCCCCTTTTAGAAAGGGGTCGTGTAACCGAGGCGCCGAGGGCGGTGGTTAGGCTGCCATAGTACCGGTACGGTAAACGATTCCGACTCGCCTGCCTCTGGTTGTTTGTTCGCTTCCTTCCTGTCACAGGCCCCCCTAGTGCCCAAGGCAGCGGTGAATGTACGGTACCGGTAGGCAGAACATCGGGGGAAGCACTGCACGACACTACTGTAGCAGTAGCATCTTACCCCGGAATAGTAGAGAGTGCCAACCGTAAACAAACACCTGCAGCCGCTAGCAAGCAGCATCAACAATAAACGCCAAACCGCCGCAGAAAAGCAACCACCATCCCGGCCCCCCCCCCTTTGGCGATGGAGCCTCACGACCGTGGCGAGAATAAAGCCGCGCTCATCCACACTCCCACTTGCGATCGCCTGGGGGTTCACCTTGGTGCGATGGGGCTGCATCAACCTGAGATGAAATGAGTATGATAGACCAATGAATTAATGAAAATGGCGTAAATTGGGATGAGGAGGGGAGAGAGCGTAGCCTCGTGCATCAAAGGGAGATGGGAAAATTTGATTACCGAAATTAACCGATGTAGGCGGGGAGGGAAAGGGGCAACTGTGGTCGTGAGGGAGCGGAGGCGGTGATGCGGCGGGGGGTGGCTTTGTCAATGAAGATTTTTCGCTTGGCTGTGGCGTCGCATCACGTGGTCACTCGAGATTGCGGAACATTGTCACCATAGGTTTTCATCGTCGGGGACCACGAAACAAGAAAAATGATGGGGGTGCGAAAACTGAGTCCCTGGGGTAATCCAGTGCTAGATCTCTATTTCGATAGAATGGGAATAGAGCCTCAAGAAGTGATGTTTGCAAAGGCTCTTTTTATGCTTACGCCCTATTAGGTTACGTATCCACGAGAGTGAGAGATGGGCACGGGAACCATAGCCTTCTGCGTCAGCACTACCGTATGAACTCCTGTTTGTGTATCTTGATAAAGGGTTCTTCCCGTGAAAACACCTTCTACACTCCGACGCTCTCTTATCATACGTCGCACTATTTCTCGCGGGGAATGCCCTTGATGCTATTGGCGCTCACTCCCAAGCCTACGAAAGTTTTCTATGACCGGATCGGCTCGGGCAGGTATGTTTCCCTTGTGAAAACCAACCCATCGAAAGGATAAATCATTCCACTAACGGCCGTCAACACCAATCAAAGCAGTGCTCGGACCCTGTCGGACGAGAATTCTTGAGAGATATGGTCTACAAAGCGATTCATCCAAAGTCCTAATCATCTAGACAGGGTGGACTGGGATTGGTCGACGCAAGGGTAGTATTCTACTTTATCTTGGCTTGTCGTGGGTTTGGTAGTAAAATCCCGCTATCACAAGCTTTCCAACCCCTTCCCCCGGGCAATCTTACAATCCGGGTGAGAAACTTCGGACCCCCCGAGCATCCAAGCGCAGTGCCGGTCCGATTCTTTGACTTTTGCTTCTAGGACCGGATATATATATTGAGGGTGTCTCGCAAAAACTTTCCCCCTCTTCAGAGGTAGCAAATGGGTTCTCCGCTCATGGATCTGGCCCACCAGCGAGGAAGCTCGAGGGTCTGTGGGGTACGGTAGGCTTGGTACGAGGCGTGGGCATGATGGAGACTCGGCAGTATCGTATGGGATGGGATTCAAATACAAGTCTGGATCTGGGTTTTGGGCTGAATTGTTTGACCCCAGTTGTATGAATTCATGGAGGACACAGATTGCTGGCCGGCGGATAGACCTCAAAGACGAACTCTACCGACGACGACCCATACTGTTCACATGCTAATCTGCATCATTTTGGCAAGCCTCCACTTTTATTTAGGCGAGAAACAATCTCATATTGCCGAGGAACGGGAATGCAATCCGGCCTTATCAACCGGACGGAAATCCCCCCAGTAAACATCCCACGCCCTCTTTTCACTCTAAGCCCGCACTCCGCAATCGGTCTCCGCACCGCGCTATAGCCGCAGCCTTGCTGAAACATCGATCCAAAACAAGACAGCACAGACCAACAGGGATTATGCAATAATCCCTGTCCTTCATCACCGCACTCCATAAAACAGTCGGTTCGCCAATTACATGAGATAACCGAGGAGCCCCTTTCACGAAATCACGGTCATGGATCTGTCCAATCCCAGACACCAGTTCCTCCCCGCAGCCATAGCTTTGCTACGGTTTATAATCGTAATAGGCAAGAAGAGCCCAAAATATATGGCAAAAATCCGAGCCTATCTGAGAGTCCGTGCGAATTGATGCCCTTGGCTTTCGGACACCTCTTGCCTGCTGCGAGCGCTCAGAGGAAACAGTTGGCTGTCGTCATTTTTAATAAAAAAAAGAGCCCGTGAGAACATCGAGTGATGCCCAATGAATTATTATGTTTCCTTTTGTTTCCATATCCCCCAATCACTATACAACATGCAAGGTGGTAGCCGTCATGCATGAACAAAAAAAGCAAAAAAACGAATACGAAGCATCTAAAAAAAGAAAGAAAAAGAAATCGATCACACCCGAGCCTTAATCGGGACTTTAACGTCCAACGAGCTCAACGGTCCAGCCAGCCACGGAATATTAACACCGTTGATATCGGTACCGTTGCCACGGACATCCAATACAACGGGGTTGCCGCTTGCCATAGCAGCGGCGAGGGGGATGAGGGCGGCGGTTTGCACCCTTGAACGGAAATTGTATGTATGGTTGCCTGGGCGAATGCGAAGACCGGAAATCGTACCATTTCCAAGTGCTCGTCCGTTGAGGGACATGTTGATGTGGACATCGCCCTAATAATAGATTAGCACCATGAATCGGGGGAGACGGGGGGGAAGTAAAAATTACCATTTGGATTTCAAAGACGGTGGGATTGGGAATCAAGACTTTGCCGGCAAGGTTAGAGCCGTCGGCTTGCAGGGTCTGATTTAGGAGGCTATATTCTTCGATTTCCATTCCCTTGAGTTGATTGAAACCTGAAGCGCGTTAGGTTATTTACGCCCTAGACTTATGGATAATGGTTTGGGGATTACCCTTGGTAGTGATAACCTCGTTGTAGTCCACTTTCGTGTGCAGCTTGCCCGCCCACAGGGTTGTTCGTCCACGGATCGCTACCCTCAAGGTTTCGCTACCCAATAACAATGCAGAGAATTCCGTCAACGAGGGGACGGAAGTGATACTGGTAGTAACGTTGGTGACGATGACAGGGACAGAATTTCCTCCCTTGATGCTGGGAAGTTGAAGGGACATGAATGGTTGGATAGGCTTATGGCCTTCCAAGAAAAAAATGACTTCCATTGGTTCAAGGCGGGCATGGGCAGCAATGCCCCCAGCGCCGGTGACAGTGCTGTTGAGAGATAGCAATAGGGAAGTCGGCGATGGCTCAAGAATTGTGAAGGAATGTAAGTTCAAGACAGTCTTGTTGATTTCTTTCTGACCGACGGCAGGCAGAATCGCGTATACACTGCGCTTCTTGATCAGATATCATCCAAAATCACCAATAAGTATAATGGAATACGAACACAATGATCATGACAACCAGTACGAGCAAACAAAACGCAACCAACCAAACCCACCAAAAACGACGACAATGTCGCCCGGCCATGTTCTGTTGTTTGGGACTGTTTTCGACATACTCCGTCGCTTCCTCGCCCTTTGTTGTCGAGGAAGCCATCGTGACTGATCGTAATCGTCAAAAAAATCCGTTAAAAAGAAAAACCTCAAATAAAAAACCTCAGAACCACGAAATCAACAAGAAAGCAAACGGAGGGGAAAGGCAATATTTTATTTAAATGGCGATCGGCTGGGATAGGGTAGGGGGATGGGGTGGGAAAGGCTGGTTTAACTAATTTCCGATTTCCAATTTTTTTCACGCCTCCACCTCAAACCCACTACCTACCACCCATCAATGCCGCCGGGGGGCACCTCGTACAAGACTTGCAGAAATTCCAGACAGGGTTAGTTGGACAGCGAAACAAAATTTCCCTACTCCAAACTCCTTCTCCCACTGCATTCCTCCTTCTCACCTTCCCCACCACGGTTGCCATCGCCCGCAGCCAATCCATCCATCCGCCCAGGGTACACACCCCACCTATCCCAACCCCTCGGTTCCATGCGGAGGACTTGCCGTTTTCGTAACCAAAACCCACAATTTTTTGCATTTCGGCATCACATGTACTAGTACCGGTATGGTAGAGAGTACGGTACGAGTACCGTAGTAAAAAAATCTCGCGAAATCCACTATCAGATTATCAGCGGGAATTTAGCTCGCCAGCCGAGGATAGGTTTAGATTGACGGGTTAGCGGAATTGCGAATGCAATATCACCAGTTAATGAGATTCAACCCCCTTTGCGGGGGCCGATCTTATGCTGTGTTGGGAAAACGGTAACTTTGGCGAAGCTTTGATACGGCACATTACATTGTGCTCTATGAGAATAAACAAGAAGCTGCTTTGACTGCTGCGTTGTCACTCGCTCACCCACCCCCTTCAAAAATAATTCGAAAATTGGGGAAAAGGGTGTTTTTGGGAAAAGAGTCGCATGACCATTGGTCACTCACTGGCTATGGTGGTTGTATATTATATTACTCTACAGCAGCAGCAGCAGCACTAGTACTACCTGGCAAGGCCACCGAGCCAGGAAATGCAAGTAGCAATCTGTAGAATACCGCTGAATAGAAAATACGGTACTGGTAACTTAGTTGGGGGACCGTTGCGACTCCTTTTTTCTTGATCGTGGCGAATAATTAGACTTAAGCTCATGACACTCATCTCCGCCTCCTTCCTCCCATAGCCGTCGATCGACTCTGTCTGTTTGTGGCGGGTTTTCATTCCCTTCCCCCTTTTATCCTTCCAGATCTGCCTCGCAGGCTGTATTCACACTGCTGGCTGATGCGGTGCTTTACGGGTAACCCACCGTTAGTTACGATGTCGGTGGCGAGAAAACCGACCTTCGAGGGGGTCTTGGCGGAGAGGTCCCCCGTGAATCTGAATTGGTGAGGGATGTCCGTAGCCGGAGCACTTTGGCTAAGAAAATATCGCCCTTCTTCAAACCGCCGGAGGATTTTCAACCACCGCTCCTATCATATCAGGATTATGGCTCTGTTAGGCGATAGAGCGGGTGACCCCTCTATATATATTAATAGAAAGCAGGAATATCTCAAGTTTTCATGAAGCCTTGGGCTTTAGAGTGCGGGTAGGGCAAGATTTTGGCAGGAGCAGGGCAATGTTTAGGGGGACATGTTAAACCTCCATTAATTTCTTGGCAACGCGGGTTAACTGTTATCTTGTTAAGGGATTAATCTAGTCTTGGCAAATTCGCATAAATCTGACTAAGTTGCAAGGGTAGGAAATCCATTTGACCGGAACGGAACAGGGATATATCTAGCTGGTTGAGCCTTGGATAATAAATAATAAATGCTCCGTAGCGTAACTTCTTATCGTACCAGACACCGTGGAAAGTGTCCGTTTGTGCTTCGGCTACGGGGGGGCCCCGTTCGCTAGGATGACGGCTGGTTGGGGGTTGCTTTGCGCTGTGAATAATATGATGTTGGTATTGCTGTCTGATGACTTGATCGTTGGGGGGCTGGTGTATATCGTGAATTGTGCTATAATAATAATAATAATAATAATAATAGTGATAACGCGAGTGCTAGGGGAAATGTTTTCGTACAAGACGAGGGCTGCTGACCAGCGAGATAATCTCTGGCTTGTACGAAAATGTCTCCTTGGGTAGAGTATGATACCTGTAATGATACTTGTATTTGCTAGCAGGTATCATACACCGAATATCAGAACAACGTGGGGTGCCGGGTATGTCAAAAATCTCTGGAAACTTCAAATAGCAAGCGATCGGTTTAGCAAAAGTGAAAAGGGGGGGATTGTCCAAGTGCTCGAGTATAATAATAATAATAATACCGGCACTTGTATCCTATCTGCATACTTCTTCAACGAAATTGTTTATATATGGAGCCTAAAAAGGAGGAAGAATCAGGGCTTTCAGAATATCAGTAGTTCCCTCTCGTGACAAATGAATAACTCGAACTGCATACAATACTGGCGATCTCGTCATCAGTTGCACAGTACACGGCAGAGCACTACTAAGCAGATACCCAACTTACTGTACGTACCACCCCTCCTCCACTCCGGATCCCCGGTACATACGATATTCACCAGGCAAGAGAGACAGAATTTTCCAGCTCAACCAACGCAACTTATCTCCCAACCCCGGTACCCCCCCCCCCCCTAACTGATCCTGCCGGTCCTTTTTTTTCTTCTTCGGACGTTTTTGACATCCTACTACTGTACTACTGCATGATACATAGCTACCAGTGTAATAATCTGAATGAGGGGGGGGGGCGGATAGGGGTGGTGGTGGCTTATCTCCCTACGTCCCCGGGCACGAGCCTGAAGCCAGGAGTCCAAGATGTCAAGCCCTCTTATCCTTCCGGTATTACAAGTGCACTATTCCTAGTGTGCTAAATTAAACAATTTTTCATATCATAATAATTATCATATCTCTGATGGTTATCACCCCCCCCCCCTCCGTCCTTATCATCATCTACTGTATTGTTATTCTTACGGTACAGTACCTCCATACCCGGGCACCGTACTGTACAATACGCAATCGTACACTGACCCGTAATTGACCCGGGTAGCATCAGTTAGCGGAGTCTATGGAACTCACTTCCGTCTCTCCCTCCTCTGATTGTTTCTAGGGGGCTATAGTACTGGTGCAGTACAGTGCAGTGCAGTACAGTACCCCTCCTCCACTCGACTCGACTCGAACGAACCACACACCACTCAGACAGACGGAGGAGGAGGGGCGTTTGCGTCAAGACCTCCTCCACAAACAAACAAACAAACAAACGGCTTCACCAGAAATTATGATATTATACAGTACTGCCGTCAGTTTCTGGTCTGGGCCATTTATTTATTTATTTATTTGTTCACTCGTACGGGATATTCTTCTTCTGCATGATTCGCGTTGCACACATGATTTGGACCAACCAACCGGATCACCGGTAATTGGGGTTCTATAAGCTAGACTTCTTCCTGCTAAGTTAGAGAGTTTGCGCACACACACACACCTCAACCTGCACTAAAAAACAAAAACAATTTCGGAAGGCGGAAACAAGTTCTTAAAGTCCCCCTCACCTACAGTATATCGCCTTGAGTTTGATAGAAACTTTTGCGCACAACTGTGAATGGCTTTACTGTACTCTCCAATATTTTGGTTACTGTGCTTGGGTAGCGCTGCTCAAGATCGGTGGTGGTTACTCCACATGGTACTGGCGGTGTTAGAAGTCTTGCATTACCCTAATAGAGTACAGCGCAGTCTAGCTGACCAGCCTGCTTGATCGTGGGGGGGTTGACCCTCTAGTTGCTGGATTGTGTCACCTTCCAAGATCATCGCGTGCAGTTTTTCAATTTTCGGTTTCAATTTTTCGTAAGATCGCCCTGTTTTGTACAAAACTACTCAAGTAACCAAAGTTCTCTCGAGATAATGAAGCTTCAATTGAATATGCGTCTTATTTATCATATGTAGAGATGTCGGGCTACGTTAACGTATCCTACTGGTATCGGACCGAACTGACCGGCCCCAGGCTGTTACACGGCTTGTAGCTACTTGTAGCGGTAGGCATCCAGGCGAGAATAGGAAGATAGGAAACAAGGGAAAAAACACAAAAAACAAAGTAATAATCGGTACAGCTGTGATCAAGATGGAGTAAGAGAAAGGAGAAGATAGAAAAAGAAAGTACAGGGATACTAACACAGGCACGGTATTGTGAAACCTGGAGACGAGAGAAAGAGAAAACCTCCAATGCCATCCCTTCCGTGCTTCTATGAAAGAAAAAAATAAATAGATTCCCGCGCACGCTAGAGAAATACTTTAATACCTGCTGCAATGGCTCGCCGCCAAACAATTCATTCAGTAACCCCAAGAAATGGCCCCTCTGTGCAATTGAAAAGCTAGGATAGGACAGAATATTAAAGAAAAGTAGGCGGAGGAAAAAGGACGAAGGAAAAAAAAGGTATTCCGGACCCCCCCTCAATAAAATAGCTTCCCTCTGATCTAACAATGGCAAATATTTCTGATCATAGTTTTGCAAACTCCTCCTCCAGTGCCAATACATAATTTTGCGCGATTCCAGAGGCGTCTTCATACGGGCTCCATTTGTTACTTCCCACATTGGCTTTGGAATTGGTCAATCTAGGATCTTTCTTGGCCCATTCTTTGACGAGATCGAGTAGATACCCCGGGTTGGCTTTGAAATGTGCTTCAATTACGTCCTGTAGCCCTGTCAGCGTCTGATAAGCACCTAGTGATGGCGTTGACATACCTTCCAGATGCCATTCCTCTTCGAAGAGTCCCTGAGCCAATCAAGCATTGCCCATTTGACATTGTTGACACGGACTCGGCCATTGAACTCTTCGGCGTCCTTTTTCCGGGTTCCTTCACGCCGCCCGGGCTCATTGTACCAAGGGTTCGCGCAGAGTATCATGGACTGGATAGAGACGAAAACCTGGAGCAAGGTGGAAGTTCCCGGCTGCCAGCGTTCCGATGAAGCGCCGGACCAAGTATTAAGGATGGAGAGGCACACTGCAAGCTACTGGTTAGCTATCTGCTTAGGAATCTGTCATTCGAAATCTACCTTTTCCGCAATTATATAGATTTGGGTTAAAGTGAACAGTCCCGTTTCCGGTGGTCTTGAATTGGCACATTGGTGGACCGCTCGGGTAATTCGCAGGAGCCCAGATGTCAAATCTTATTGGTTAGCATTTCAACTCAACTGACTGGACGGGAGGACTTACTCGTAAAGCCCGCCTTCATAAGGCGTTTCGCAGGGACCGACAATCATGGCTTTTAAGATATCTGGCCTACCATCTTCAACCCTGACAAAAACCCCTTGTGGGAGACTAGTACTCATTGTGGCCATCTCTCTACTCAGATGCAATACTCGGCCCCTCGGACTAGTAGCCAGGCTAGTCGCCTGTAAATTCCAATAATGTGTTGCGACGACACCCTCAACATACTCAAACGCCATCCCATCATGATATCCCAGGTCCAAGACCAGGGCCGGGGGCGGGGCTCGGATAGGAGGGGGGGGTGCCTCAATGCTCTTGGAAGAGGTGAAGGATGATCTATTTTTATTGTTCGCGTTACGGGATGCGAGGTCAAGAAGCTTATCCCCGATAGCTGCGATTTCCATGCAAAGCTTGAGAGTTTTTGCTGCTTCTGTTCCTTCAAACTCGTCCCCCTTTGTCTTCCCTACACATTTAAGGAAGACCCTGGCTTGAGTGCTCAGTTTCGACATAACTTGGACCATGCTGTGCCTGCTAAACCCATCCTCATACATCAAGACCTCTGCACGCTTCCTCTCCTCAACTGCCGCTGCAGCCTTTCCCCTAGTCTTCGGGCCGATCTCAGCTAATAGATCGATGACCGGCTTGCTTTGGGTAATCTTCATGATGCCACTTGTGAAAAGCTTGGAACGACGATTCTCCAGTATCATAAATTCAAGGTTCGGGCTGTCTAATAGACGATTTAATAAGGCAACCAGGGCAAAATACACCTCACTGTGAATCGAAATATCTTGGATGGAATCATTTCGTAAGAGTTCCTCGATCTTCTCAGCCAACATACTTGCCCTCAACATGCTCAGAGTAATGTCGGGCATCACGTATTGTAGCTCATTCTCCGACCCGGAATCGGAAAGGAGCCTAATCAGTGTCCGGATAACCGCGTAAAGGGTCTTGTCGTGCATGATCTGCTTCGAAGATAGCGGTGGATGTGTTGGCATAGCCTGAGGCTTTGAGCGGGGGAGATATGTTTCAGATGGTACAGTCCAGGGGTGCGGCGCTCCGGACCCATCATCGGTGAAAGTAGATGGTGCCTCTAACGCTTCGAGAAATGCGCTAGCATGGTCGGGATCTGAGCTGGCTGGAATGTAGCCTGGGATATAGTTTAGCGGCGATAGCGCAGCCTCCGGGTGTTGGGCTATATAAGATTTTATATGCTGCATCATATCTGATGTCGAGAGGGGTGTACCGGTTGTACTCGGGAAAATCTGCAGACCTGGTGTACTCTCAACCACATAGTTTGACAATGGATCTTTGGTAGAGCTAGGGCCACTAGGAGGGTAGGATAAAGGCGCGCCTTGGCTTTGGAAGAAAGCAGGGTGGTATTGGTGACCGGGGGCCATTGGTGGCTTGATGGCTGGGTAGGGTGGAGCGTGGGGAAGACTATATGGTGAGCCACCCAAAGGGCTTCCCCTTCCAAGTCCAAATCCATGGTAAGGATATACCTTTGGTATTTGGGGTGCATTCGGGTTGGTAGGCTCTATACCCGTCGTGCTTGAGGGGCTGTATGGAGGGGGAGCATTGAGGGGTAAACCGCCAGCTATCGGAAACCCATGGACAGGCTGGAACGGATGTTCGTAGTGAGGTTGAAATAGGGTAGGAGTAAGGGGTACGCCTTCAGCCGTTGGCAGACCAGGAGGAGGAGGTTGGAATTGTTGATTTGGGGAAATCTGGGCGGAGGGAGGAGCGAGAGGCAGGCCTTCTGGTGTTGATAGGCCGGGAGGAGGCTGTATTTTTGGAGCGGGCGTCGGCCCGGGTTGGGCGTGTGGGTTATGAGTGGCTCCGAGGGCCTTGGTGGGGGCCATAGGTGGCCCGCTTAGGGCGGCCACTTGGGTAGCAATTTTCTCCGATAATTTCCCTATCCCAGACTCCGTGACTGGAAATCCAAGATCACTAAACATCAATGGGCCGTCGTCAAAATCAGATTCATCTTCCGGAAGATCCCAATCCATGCTATCACTAGTCTCAAAGCCAAACATGGATGCGGTATATGTTCCGGATCCATATCCGGTTCCTTTGTCCTTGGCTCCCTTGGCCCTAGTCTTTCGTTCAGGTCTTGGTACCGGGGGCTTCGCAGGCTGTGTACCATCTGCGATTTTGTCCTTAAGCGATCGGAGGCTACGCCTTAGAGTCCCTTTGATTCCTCTGCCTGACGAGGTGGAAGAGAGGGAGTTCCCGTTGGCACTCAGTCCGAGGAACTCCTCGTCAATAATCCCCAAACACAGCAATATAGCAACGAGCCTGCCGTCACCACAGCACCAGAGCCGCCTATCGTCTCGAAAGCTATGTTCGGATGTTCTTGGCGAAGTGCCGTTTCCATCGGGGTTCTTTGCACCATTCCGGTCCTCCCATTTTTGTTCCGGTTCCGACTTGACGGGTTTGAGGCAGGCGATACAGAAATAGGTCCGACATTTTGAGCAACATTCAGTACCAAATATTTGGCTAAGCTTCTTCGTGCTTGGCTTGTCTTCTCTCTCCTTGCCTTTGCCCTTGACATCCTTCACACTCTTGCCATCTTGAGCATTTCCGTTCTCCTTCTCCTTCTCCTTATTATCGTCTTCAATGTTCTCCTTGTCCATTTCGAGATCGGTTTTGCTTATGGTTGGGCCAGGGGCGCCGGCAAGCCTCCTAACCCTGCCCCATCTTGCTAACTTGGATATGGTTTCTTCCCTTGTCTTTTCCTCCACGTCCTTGCGATGCTTCTCAGCTTTTTCGGCATTCCGCACAGCATTTTTGATCCTGTAAATGGAATCAAGCTGGTTTCTAAGCGTGTCGGTGGTGACGGAATCGAAATGGAGCTCACTGTTGCAGTGACTGCAGCTTCGACCTTTTGGGTGTAGTGTGGCCCACCAATTACGCAGCTGGGCAACGTCCACCTCGGATGGGTTCCCGGTGTCTTCCGGGGACGTGATCTCGCTGCTGATCCTGCTGGAAGGTCCGGAGCTGAGAGAGGATGCACGTTTCTGTGATTGCGTCATTAGAATAGTTCTACGCGAGAAAGGTGTCACTAGGCTCGCCAGAGATCTCCAAACAAAGCTTGTCGTGGACCGATAGACACGTGGGGGGTGGGGAAAAGAAGAGAGAAGAAAAAGCGACGATAAAAAATATAACCCACAGGATTCATCTTGTAGGTGTCCTTAAACGGTGCCTTATTCTTCTCGTGAGGACTTGAGGCTCCGGCGGCAAAACTCTGGGTATCAGTTTGTAGCTGCAGAAGGCTCTTGTTTTGCCCGGATGCCTGAAGTGAAAATGTCAGCAAGGCCTCAGGAGTTATATGAGCTATCTGCTATCCATACCGATGTGCTATCCATTTTGGATCGCTTTTTAGCTTTTGAACTTCCCCGTGTAACACCCGAAGAAGGGGGTAGGGATGGCTTGTCGAGGCTGTCTTCGTCTGGTGAGTGAGGCCTCTTAGGTTTAGGTGTCATAGCGATGAGAAAAAGGAAAAGGAGAAGGAGAAGGATAGGGGGGGGGGGATAAGGTGGGTGGGTGCGTGTCTCGGTGTATCTGTGGGTGTGTGGAGGAGGGGCAAGAGACGATCAGCGAGTGGGTGAAACTTTTTCAGATCCAGGGAAAGATTAGGGTCGTGTACCCCAGCGAGGCTCACGGATGTAGAGGGGTGCAGGGTGAGGGAGATGGGAGGAGGGCGGAGGGCGGAGGGCGGAGCGGAGGGGGGTGGACGTGGCACAAACTCCAATATAGAAAGGAATGAAGGGGAAGGGCGGAGATGAAGGGCATAGAAAGAAAGGCGAGATACGCTTCCGGTAGTCTTGCCAGCTGCTGCCTCTCGTTGTTGATTGTGAAGCACCGATCCCGCTTGCAGCACTTTTGCCTATCAATCCAGCCCCGCCTTGGCACCTTAACTAAGCGAGTTTTGATAGTTGCCATGACAACAATTTAAATTCCCTGGGTTGTTGCCTTGCTTATTTTTAGACTGTACGGTGCTATGATAGCACTTTTGTAGGTGAGGATCCATCAGGCTCCGCCAGCTTATCGCGACGAGGACTGGTTTAGAGAGCTTGCCGCAATGTCGGGATAGGACGAAGGATACTGTACCCGCAAATCAATGGGAAGTAATACTGGGTAGAAGGAATCGTACATGCTTCCCCTTTTTATTTTGTGATTCAAGTGGGCTTGGTGCTATGTTATTGGTACTATTCTCCTTTACGCTGCCGGGATTAGGAATCTGCCCCTCCAGTGTTCAGCCTCCGTGGGGTACTGGTATGATACTTGCACTTGTACTCGTACACCCTCTATCCATGAACTACGATGCGTGTATGATACGAGGATCGCACAAGTCTTTTCACGGATCGGCACGTGCGATATGCAAGGAAGTATATTACCTCCGCCTTTGTGGTTTGCAGACTCCTTTCCTATCTGATTTAAATGGCGGGGTTACCGCAGCTACGCTGACTGAAGAATTGGGCTTGAGTGTAGCCCCTGCCCAATTTTCATACATAATCCAAACCGATAGCTGTTGCTGGGAGCGCGTCCTCCGGAGGCTATGTCATGGTGTTAGGCTCCCATAGTCTCGAGGACAACAACTGGTCCTCACCGATACCGATCTCACCTCTGGCCTCTCCTGAAAGGTTTCATCATCTCATATTTACGGTATTGGGGATATGTGCCTTGGGAAGTGCTGGCCGTATTCTTAGCTATCATACCTGGGATGAATCCGCCGGCACCTATCAAGTCCTTTGGTAGCCACTACGCACAGGGTCTGTTGCGAACAAATGGGTACTGCACTGTGCAATTTAGCACACCTTTGAGGTGCCACCTACTATCTGGAATTCTCTCGGCAGAAATGGCGCTTGCTAGTGATGTTGTGTTAGGGCCCAGGGGCTATCAAGTAGGGTTTGTGGTCCATTGTATGATGACTGCTTGATCTCTACCGGTATAATACTGCTTTTTTGGTTGGGCAAACTGGCGTCCAATCGGCTCTTACCAGGATACACTCTCACAATATCCCAGAAAGACAAGTCTATATTCGGAACAATATCCACACACACCCCAGGGCTCACCGCAGCCACTGGCCAGATTCTAGCGGGAGAGCTCATTCATGGCCATGGAGCATATCGTCAACATCCCGACGCCCCACTGCATCGGTAGGCCCATACGGCTACGTGAAGCGCTACTACCTTGGTATTAGCATTCCCATCCGATTTATTCAAGATCTACGCTCTAAACTAAACAAACACTGCTTATATTATATGATAAATCATAACTCAAGACTGACATAGCTGGTCACACAGCCCGCCGGGGGTAATGCTCAACGAAAACTGCCACTAACCCCCGGAACGATACTCATCGAGTCACAATCGAGCAACCATTGACCACAAATTAGCTTCTCTGCTGATCCGATATTCATCGCTTTTGGGGCGTTTCAAAATCTCAGCAAGCGGCTTCCCGTGTCGCCCCTGTCCTGGCCCCTGTTATCCTGGATCGAGAGTGGGTATGAGAGTGACATCGGGGGGTGATATCCTCGCGTATAACTTTGGTTGGCCTGTGTGAGGTTTTTATTTCTCATAAGAGTTTAGTGCTCGTGGCAAGCCGGATCCTGCTTTTCATATAACCGTTTAGGAAATAGCGTATCAGAATTGATTACCCCCGGAGGGGAATCATCACTTGGGCAGATGGCACGGCCAAACTTGTCGCTAGTCTGTGCACGGTGTTTTGAGACACCCGATTGAGGTGCGGTGCTGGTAGAGGGAGAGACTCCTCTTTGTGATAGCCTGCAAATTATATCTGACAATCAAGAAAGTGCACGGACCAAGTGATAAGTTTGACGTGCCATCCGTTCAAGGGGTAGCAATCACTGCTTATCGTTGGTAGCGCACACAAGCTTTCCCATTGAAGCATTACGGTATGGTACTCACATTGGTATTCGGGTCTGACGCCGGTGGCGGACAAACGCTAATGTAGCCATCAGGAGCCTTGCCCGTGGATGTGGAAATCAGTCGCCCAACCGGTAATGCTGTCAGCTGTCCTTAGCGATTTCCCTTCTCCTGACTTCTTGGGCGACTTCTACTATTCTACTTTCCTGATACCTTGTTGAAGTTTTGTGTTCCTACATTCAGTCCCGGCACCTCTGCCCTCTGCCGTATGCAAGTCTCACTCAGCGAACTTGATCCTGCCTACCATGGTGGGTGAACAACTATAGCCATAAAGCCCCCGCCTTCCCAATATATTCGCGGTACCACTTCTGGCAGTTCCAGCTACCACTTTATCATCCCCACAAACTTTCCCTTCCTTTGCAGCCCTCGCATTTCCTTTATCAGTCTCCTCAATGTCCACCCCGGTCTCCACAAAATGCAAAATCGCTCCGGAACCTTTCTGACCCGTCTCGGTGCCCTTTGATTCAGCTCCTATGGTTGCTTGACAAGAATGACAAGTTTTCTCTGATTGGGTGCGCTATTTGTACCTGGTTCTGGGCGTTGCAGCGCCCTCTGAGGTGGGTGGGCTGCTGCTCTGAATATCGGAGGTCTTCGGAACTAAGAATGAGAGCGTTGAGTGTTGTGAATGTGATGTGATGGGCCGCTGGGTGTAGCTGTGCTTTCTCTCTTAATCTTTTGTTACTTGGTCTCCGGCGGAACAATTCTACAATGTTGATTAGGGGATAGGGTAGGAGGTATGTTTGGATGTGGAAGATAGTGATTTTAGGATATCGTGTAAGCGGGCATTTTGGGATTATGAATGATTTCTCGTGTCTGGGTTTGTGAAAAAATCATACCAACATTTCCCTACCGACAGTTTTACATGAGGGCAAAAAAAATCACAGAGTAACTTAGACCCTGGGGTAGGATAGCAATCTTGAGAACTTCTCCTTCTCTTCGCGCCTTCTAACCATACAACCCCCCTCGGAACTTTGGCGTATCGCCTAATATGAGGAGCTACTGCGCACATGTTCCCTTACTCCCTTTGTAGGCTACTGCGAGGTGTCCAAGCTAAGCCCTTGGAATTCATATAGTAATACCATAGGAATATCCTGCCGCAATAGTTATGTCACTGTTGTTTGTCTTCCCTGTGATCATATACTTCATCGCATGCCCGGTGTTGTAGCTAGTTCCTGTTTAACAGACAGATCCCACCACGCACCTCCTCTTGATATGCCATGCAAACAACCAACCGTGGAAACCCCCGGCCAGGTAGTCCACACCGCTGGAGCAATCCACCCCATACATACCAATAGCATGGGCTCGGATGATGTTAGGGGCGATTTCTTGTGGGAGCAAACTGCACCCTCCGAGAATGTCTAGGCTTTCTGTCTGATGGGCTGAATTCAAATCCTAGCCGGCTTATCGCCGGAAATAGGGCACTAGTTAGTCCCAGGGCTGGTCTGGCAACCATTACGCAAATACGAGCAAGGGTCCGGAAAGCAATTGATTGTGTAGACGAAAGTTTGTCTATTCCTACCGTGAGTCAAAACATTTGGTCCAATATGTTTCAGCCTATCACTTGGCATGGGAGCAGGAGTCTTCACCACGGTGGACCGGGTCAGAAGTACCCCCTTCCTAATAAATAGAGGAATGGATCGTAGGATACCGGTTTCGGAATAGCCCATACACCGTTCCCGCAATGTCACATTAGTGTATCAACTTTCGGGCCAGGGGCGGTTGTCTTACCAACTAGCATATGGTAGATATTTCCTTATTAGTTAGGCCCCCCATGTGATTTTCTACATATGATAATGTTAATACTAAAAAAGCCCCTAAGAGGACCCCCTAAGAAAATCTAGTATATCAAACCTCGGCGAATTCTCAAGCGGGGAACTCAACAAAATCACTGACCGCCCTACTCCTAGCACATCAGGCGGGGCAACCATATCAGGGGAAAAAGAATAAACAAAGGGAGAATAAATAAATGTATGGCACACAAGCAGACTTCAAACCCAGCGTATATCCCAGGCCCAGATCCTGCCTGCTTGCACTGCTTCAATTTCTCGAAATTTCTGCTGCCGTGTCGTCCGGGGGGTCTGCCTAAATAGCTCCGTTGGGGAGTGGGATCGAGATTACTCGGGTTTAGGCTTCAGCCGCGTGTTTTATAATCAGGGCTTTTCCGCTGCACGCCATTGTGTCTAACTGTATAGTATCATAGCATTGCTGGAATGCATTCATTGTGGACTACCGCTACATGTGTATTTCTGTATAATAATATTACGACCGTGCTGTTGCTAAACAATGTCTGAATCAAGAATTGCCGTTCGCTTTCTAGCCCCCCCACAATACCAACCTTAGGCGGCTTATTTCTATTTCAGGTTTTCAGCAGGCTAGAGGACACAGTATTTTTCTCAAAACCGGCTCACGTGATCGATCATTCTGCCTATATTCCCTCTGTGATCCCATGATATGATGTCTTGGATTTCCCCGCATGGTTTTTCTCTTCCTTCTTTCATCCGGCGCCGGTAGCTCCAGATAAAGAATCTGCAAGACACATCCGAGTGAGAATTAATGATTGTAAGATGGGCTAATGCAAAGGTCTGAATATCGTATTCATGCGCTAGGTTAAACACCTCGAATATATCTCCGGGATGGGGAATAAAATAAAAAAAAGTGGAGATCTCTTGAACGTTTACAGCAAGGAGAAAAAGGCTTCTGGAAAGCCCCGGAGGAACTACTCTACCATAAGAACTCCCTCTCTTGAATAGGGGGTGGGGAACACTGTGAAGACTGACCCCCTCAGCCCCCCCCAAAAGTGTGTTACTATACTTGTAAAGGCAGCTCCAACATTCTAGCGCGATACCAATCATTCGAGTTCTTACGGTAGCAAACTCTCGAGACATTCTATATTTTCGGAATAACCTCCGGGGAACTGGATGCTACTGCGACAACTCTCCCCGTCTTAGACGAGTAAATGAGGCATGGGGCAAGGAAAAAAGTAGGTGTGACATGATAAGCACTCCGGAAAAAACACGAAAAGCTACTGTCTGCTTTGGCAATTGACGTTGTATACCCCCTCTTATAGAATAGCCTATTGCCAATTATTACTTGAGTTTTCTCGGGAGTAAGATGAGTGAGCTCCATGGTGATACCGGGTATGGATTACTTTTGATTTTGCAGTTTTTGTGACTGAAGGAACGATCTTGCTTAGAACAAAGAAAACCCTCATAGGAAGATAGGTATGGATTGCCCGTATCGCATATTGAGTGCGGGTATGGTACTGAAAAGCAAATCTAGTATGATATTCCGTGCAATTCGCCTAGTCCAAACGGACTGGGGCGCCTGTTGGGAGCAAAGGCGCTAATACAGATCAGTCATGCTTTCTTTACCCCTCATGATTTTGGTCTTGAATAGTGATGGAAATTTATATTGTGCATAAGCATTGGTCAGGTACAAGCAAAGCCCATACGAATTATCCAGAATTATTCTTTGCAAAACTGGGTGGCAAAATATCTGCCAGGTAGAGCCTGTATCTTAACTGAAGGGAATTATGGCTGGTGGATACTAGAGAGCTCAAGTGTCCCCTGGGGAAAGCTAGTATAGAATTGCATCACGGAGGTTCAAAACAGTTACCGGTATCATAGCAAAAAACGTGTAGCATCACGGGTATCTATACCAGTTATCAAAATATCTTACATGTCACACATTTAACACATTTTGTAGAATTTAATTTACTCATTCAATTCCGAAGATATGGGTGGCTATGAAGCCTGGGTGTGTGGTGAGTGTGTCGGATCTCACTAACCGGGACCGGTATCAGCAGTTGTAGGGGCCCGTTAAATTACCGTAAACCTATCGTGCGCGGGCCGGTGCCGAAATTGCCCCTGATAATATGTCGATGGGTTGCCGATACGAGATTTTAAGGCGCTGCGGTGCGTCTAAACACACACCCCACTATCAGGGGCCGCTGGTTAGTCCACGTGAGCGATCATATACTAAAGTCTCATACTAGGCCAAAAAGGTTGGTACAATGCCCTTTTTACACAAAAAGTGCCCATCTTCACCGCCCTCTCTCATTGCGCAATGTCTATGAGAGCTGCGAAAATTTGTCGATGCATTAGAAAACCAGTACATAACATGAGGAATATTACAGAATCCTTAAATATTACAAAGTGATGGAGAGAGGGTCACTTAAGTAGCTGGCATTAGTTGCCATGCACTTTTTTGTATGAAGGCCCGGGCCGATACAAAATTTTAGGTCACTTTCACACTTGTTGATGAAATCGTGAACAATGAAGACAGCATGATTCCTTACACTTCTACTTGTGGAAGTTTGAATAAATAGTCATTCCCTAGCTTATGGGAAGATTTGAAGTGTTTTTGTATAAGCAGCATTGGGAATTGTCTTTGAAAATGTCCATTTTTCCTTGAATTTGGTGTGGAGCCCTGTGCTGGGCGAATCTTTTTGTCTCGGTACAGTACTGTACGAGGCTGCAGACAGGAATGATGAGCTGTGTAAGGATTTTCTACCCAGGGTAGCCATATTCACAACCTTATAGCCACTAATTTAGTGAAGCAACTTGGGCTCAATCTTCACCTATTTATGCAACAATTCCCCAGATCTTACTTTCCAACCCTTTAGAACTCTGTACCCAGACTGGTTAAGGAATTGCCAAGAGGGCTATAGTTGGTACTTTGGTCTTGGCGCAATTTCTGACTATTTTGTATAGGAAATAGCAAGGCTTGGCGCTGTTTTCAACTTCAACTTTACAATATTCCATGCCAAAGTGTCTAGTAGTTCTTTAATAATCTGTAATTTCTTGGGGGGGTATTTGAAAGAATTTTAGACCAGAATATCAATTTTTGAACCTTTTCTTCACGTTCCCAGAATGTGTTGAATGAAAAGCGTGAAGTCACATGGTTTGGGCTGTTACATGCCATTCTGCTCACCACTTTTGTCGCCAGCCTCTGTACAAGTATAAAGGAAGAAAAGCCAGAAATTTCTCGCAGCCCGCGATGATCGAGCATTAACGCAGCCAAGACTATCCGTCCCACAAGTACTTTTGGATCTGAGCTTGTTGGGGGAGGCATGGTATGATATGACACGTCTCGATGTTTGCGGCGGTGGTCATCTGACACCTAGGGAGGCTTGGAGGTAGATTTACTAGAGGATTGCGTTGTGGATTTGTGAGAGTTTCGCCGGTTTCTAGGAGGGAGTGGGTGTTGATGAGGTGTGCGATAACTTAGGTCGTGTTCTGCACTCTCGACTTGAACAAGAATATCAACCGGGCCGTTGGTGTTGATACGGTGATGCTCTTTAGTAAGTTAGGTTGGGTTTTTCTTAGCGCATAACAAGGATAATATTCCCTGGATGTCTTGGAATGAGTACGAATAGCCTTGACTCTGCGGGCAAACGGTCGGTCTTCATCGTGTATCGCAATATCGCATTTTCACTTTTCCGGGGGACATTGCACTTGACATGTCATACCCCGCCCTTTGTGATGGGTATTTCTCAATTCCTCTATTTCTGCGGAATTTCCGAGTGGCTTAAGCAAAGGTTTCCTTTCTCCTTCTCCTCGAGGTGTCCCTACCATCACTAGCATTTCGGGGCAGTGAGTGAGAAGCTTGATCCTAAGTAGGTAGGCAGCCTAATGCGGAATCCAACAGCGTCGTGAGATTCTCGAGTCACGAGAGCGTCTGCTTAAAAACAGGGATAGTTGCAAGAAATATGGGAGTCCGCTTGAATTTGGAACAAGACTTACCCTGAAATAGAAATTGTGGCCTTAGCGCAAGGAGCAAAAGAAACATGGGTGTCGCCAAATATGGCGAAGCTTAGGACTAATGATAGGATTAATGAAATCTCCAGTGAAGCCTCCGGGGTGGGAAAAGTGCCGCCAGGAGGGTAAGCAACGTCGACACTCTCGCGACTCGAGAATCTTGCGACGCTGCGGGATACTGTGCCCTATTTAAGCAGAAAGGAAAATAGATCCTATCCACCGCTCTCGCTTAGTTAGTCATAGTGGCTCCTAAGTAGTCGTCGCGGGTGAAGGCGTATGCTACGTCTGCGGGGTTCTCCTTGGCATAGCCGCCCCTGATCTATGGGATCATCGCCGGGGCTATCAGAATCGCGAGTTGGCTGTTAACGCCTCCTTGTATTAGTCTTCGTCATTTTTTAGGTGTCTAGGTATTGACCTGGTGTGGTAGACTGCTAGTTGGACAGGAGGAAAGGCGGTTGATGCAATGAGCTTGAAGAATGCATCCTTGCGAACTGATTGCCTGGGATGGTAAAGGCTGAGATCACCGAACGTTCTGATAGGGATGTGCATAACCATCAAGTAATTGGCCCAATGAGGCTGCTGAGGTCGTTGAAGGACTACGACTTATATCCTCTATATTTGGAAACAACCCTCCAGTTCTTCCCTCATCGGCGTTGTCGAACACGTTTCTAATCTTCCATTCCCTCGTCTCCAACTCGGATTGGCGGTATACATGCCACCGGAACCGCCCGCGGCATATATCGCCCTCATGCTCCGAAGACCTTAGATCCTCCGCGTTTGGTTCGAGCCTCTCCACTGTTCTCAATTAATTCCTCTCTACCGTGTAACCGTGGTGGTGGTGGTGTTTCCCCGTTTCGTCCGTTCTTCCATTCTTATCTACTTCAGGAGTGGAGTTGCTACTTAAATACCGTACTTCCATCCAGCTCCCAATAATCCCCACTTGGGTGAGCGTATAAACGAGCGCAGTCGTCTCTTCCACAAGCAACATTTGGATTCCCCTTTGGCTAGCAGTGCTAGTAGCACTACTAGCAGTAGTCGGGCCGCAGATCAAATAAACGCTCTTGGCGTGATTGCTATCGTACTCTTCCGCTATGCCATTCTTGTTACCGGTACTTTGTTGGGTCCATGATAAACCGTGGCCTGCGGGCCATCGCCTCACCAATACCCCAACCGCAGGAACCCCTGAAACTCCGACATTGCAAGAACTGCCGGTAGAGTACCACACGGCACGTCCGCCCGAACAGGGAACATCGCCGGTACTAATATTTATTGAGGCCGCGACAGGCTTCTCCGTGTATCCCTCTTCCCGCTATGCAAAATGGCCGTTCCTGACCGAGCACGGGGGCTCGAGCGGAATGGCAGCGGGGGGCTCCTCTGAATCTGCTGCTTTAACGCCGCCCCCTCTGCGCTAGTCAGGTACTACTGCGCCCGCCGGAATGCGTGACGGAAGAGGGTTCGGGCCGTCATGAGCCGCGGGGAACAGGGAGAATATATTGCTAATAGTCTATCAAGGATGGCCGGATGAAAAGGCTGGATTTTGGGTTCGCTCATTGGGCGGATGCATACCCTTATCTCGTACCTTGGGCCAGCACAAGTTTTAGAGGCCAGGGATAAAGGTGTGATTAATCCGTTTTATTCGTTATAACTTTTCCCCTGGGGCTGTACGTTACACTAACTAGCTGTGCTTTTACGGAGGTACAGCACCTAAGTTTTGTAGGTTTCACAAGACCGAGTTGCTGCTCTTACCTCCTGTGGAATATACAAAACTTAAGAGCTGTACCTCCGTATGAATTCTGGAAAGGGGGAATTGCGGTGCCATAACTTAAGACGATCTTTGGTTTCTGTTGAATGATGGCAAGTTATAATAGGTTCCACGGCGGCAGACAAATTAACTCAAGCTTTTCTTATCGATATCTACGCTGTGACGGTACGGTAATAACGATAAGATATCGGCAGCCTCCCACCCGCACCGGATGTCAAGTCGCGAGATACCCGTCATCCCTGTATCCATTCCGCCGGAAAGGACTAGGATAATCGGGAATGAGGCTAGGACGTCCAGAATTTCCTCCTTTGGATTGAGGGGAAAAAACATGCGAAGAGATTCTCCTTTAGCCTTTACCGGCAGCTGAGGCGAGAAAAAAGAAAAATACGACATGGTCTTTCTCGGAGAGACAACTCCAACGTCCTAGCAATCGTGTAGTAATAGGATAAATAAAGCCCACCGATCCAGTGGGAAAAGTACCGCTAGCAAGGCAAGCAATGGATCCAGTTCAACTTAGCCTAGCAACCTACAAAAGATAGCTTATGGTAGTCTATGGGGCCTTCCCCTGCTAACCGGGGTGGGTGAGCAAGCTACCCTGTTTCCCCATTGGCGACACTTCAGCCGCATGACAACATCTCAAACACCGGTATCACATCAACAGATACTGTAAGTGACATCGTTGCGGGCCCTCCAGTGCTTGGGCCCGTGCCGTGTGGTATCAATCAGATTATAAAAGGTTCTAGTTCTAGATGTTCTTTCCCGACAAGGCATAGGGCAGAATAAGAGAAACCAATCCCGGGCCACAACTAACTTACTGTATCCGTAAACTTGCATCTAAAAAGGGCAAAAGAACTCCTCGTCTACACTTCAGAACGGCCAATACCGGTAAGGCATCCCATAAAATCATACCGAATTCCCACATCCGTACCCTAGAAGTACCGGTACTTTGCGACACACTAATCTTGTTCACGAGTGCTGGTACTGCGCGTGTGTGGGTGGATTCGTAAGGACTTCCTTAGGCTTCCCTGATGATGGATCGATGCAAAAGGAAAGAAGGAAGAAAAAAGAAGGGGATCTCGAATGGGCTTCCTTATTCGTTACGAGGGTTTTTGCTTTTCTGGCTCATGGGGTGGCAGGGTGTGTGTGGGGGGGGGTCCGTAGGTCAGGCACCAGCACAGTGCGCACCCTTCGTGGAAAAATCAAGTTTGTGACAGCGTGCGCTACCGTGGGACTTTGGGGAGTTGATGCTGGAGTGGGGGGATGGAGGGGGGCTCCCTTAATGTTCTGTGGTATGATATGCTTCCATTCCTGGGCTGTCTAAGATTAGGAATAGGAAAGCATAAAGTAATGAGGGTTTTTAGGTATGGTACTCGCGATGGCTCGACGTTTGTGAACATAGTCGTTATCGCATACCACCTAGAACCTAGAGGCAAGACACAAAATTTAGGGTTATGCAATAGCAGTCATGTTTACACATGCCAACCCACTGCGGCGAGGTACCTGCGCCTTATAAACACTCCTCCCTCACCTCTCCCCCCTTCTACTCTCCCAACCTCATCAAAGGAAAACACAAACGTCTATACACCATCCGAAGCCACCGGATCCCAAGCAAAAATGTACTCCGCAACAGAACTCTATCCGAATGCTCACGTTACCGAGGCTGTGAACGAGTACAGCATTGCGCATTCCACGCCCTTGCCAGACGTCGTGGACCAGCACAGGGCAAAGTCCATTGATTTCGCGAATAAAGTTGGGATGGATCCCGGAATGATGGTTAACACTCTTCAGGTATGCTCGTTCCTTAGGGGTAGTAGGCAGCACGCTAATACGGAGTGAGGAAAGGCACAATTCATGTTGTTTTTGGCAAAGATGATGGGAGCTAAGAAGGTGCTCGAGGTTGGGACTTTTACTGGGTATTCGGCATTGGCCTGGGCAGAAGCTATTAAAGGACAGGAGGGCGCCAAAGTAAATTCTTCCTTCCCCCCCTTCCTTCCCCCATTTCTTTTACGAGCGATTGAAACTGATGGATGGAAGCTCGTTTGCTGTGATATCCCTGGCCCCCACACCGAATTTGCCAAAGCCGCTCTTCTCGAAGCCGGGTTCCTCAACAAACTTGTTACCTTCCTTGAAGGCGACGGCGTCGAGACCTTGAAATCTCTCCAGGTGGACCAATTCGACATAATTTTCCTTGACGCCAACAAGGACGGCTACGTCCCCGCGCTCGAAACTATCCTCTCCCGCAACCTTCTATCCGCCCGCGGCATCGTGGTAGCTGATAACGCACTCAAGCAGGGGCTCGTCGCTGATGACACTGACAAGAACCCGCATTCGGTGGGTCTGAGCCCGAGGAGCGCCATGAATCACAAGAATATTGATAAATTCAACAAGTTTGTGAGGGATCATGAGCAGCTGGAGCAAGTTATGTTGCCCGCTTTTGATGGATTGAATATTATTCGTTTGAAGTAGTAGTACGGGTTGCTGGCTTATTCTTCCGCCGCTTTTGTGGGTAATGGTAGAAAGGAGGCCCAATGGCTAATTGAGCGATAAAAGCTATATTGGTCTATTATAAGTCTCGTTCTCTTCATTTGTGACATGTGAGTGTGGAATGTGGGTGGGAGTGGGTGCCCAGAGTAGAGTGGCAATAACAATTGTGAAATTTGATTGAACTCGTGAACTGAAGGTTCCACTTAATTTGTGTGCACGAAAAATGTTCCCGAGTCCCGGTATTCGGCTAGGGATTACGACATGTTGCTTCACAGCTACAGCACCTAGCGCAGTTCAACCACAGCGCTCTCCCGCAGCGAACGAATTCCCAAACCCTTGCCCTGTGCAACTCAGACTTCCACAACCTCCTAAGAAAAAGCAATACCGACGGGAGATCTATTCCCGCTGAAATTGAAAACTCCAGGAACAGCGGAGAGGGGGACTTTGATAGCGGAACCCATTACCTTATAAAAAGTTTTAGTATCATACAACCCTGGATTATTTGATAACTTCCCTTCTTCCATTGAGGCCTGGGCTTGCTACCCTTTTTGGAGTATACAAACTACTATTCTCACTAATGGTACAACAACATCACCCGGAAATAGATCCTAGTAGCGAATATCTTGGTCAAGTCGGTGAACAGTCAATACTTCGGGAGAAAAGCCTAATATGCATTGACTAGCAAGAATGTGGAGCCCAAAGGACACTAAAATTGGATTTTGTTTTTTTTGTTAGGCCTTGTTGGACACCCCAACTATCTTGTATATAAAAAATCACGTTTTTCCTAAAGGCTTGGAATTTGCTAAATCTCAAATCTCTTTAACCAGTGGGTACGGAGGAATATCAATATCCAGATGGTAGCTGCCATTCTTGCTATTGTAATGAGGAGGAAAATCCGGTGAGAGGCGTGCGGGTTGGGCTATGATATAATCCAAAAGGCTCAGTTTTGAAGTATTTCATTTGAGGCAAAAGTGGCATAAAAGTGAGAAAATTGCCACTCCTCCCGCTTACCAAACAGGGCCTTAAAATTTTTCTTTCTGTCTGGTGAAGTTCCGCGGGGGGATCGGTAGGATAATGGTCACTCGGAGACACACAGCCATTCTTGGTGTTTCTTATTTTCTCACATATTATACAGAAAGATGGCTAATGGAGCCATTCAACCAAAATTTCGAGTGATATCTATGATTTCGGGTAGATGCCCGCTAGTCCGCATCTAGGTATCAAAAATAGGCACAGGCACGCGTCCCTGAACCCTACAACCGACAAAAACCCGGAAAGCTTAAAATGAAAAAGCGGGAGGGAAAATAATCGTCCCATCTTCCACTTGCCCATCGACCAAAAGCCACAATAACCTCCCCCCCCCCAATGGCGGTAACCCCCACCGCTCCAGAACCACCGAACCCATACTTCAAAATTGCCGCCCTGGAAAATAAAGGCCTAGGGGCAATTGCCACGAGCACCATCCCCGCAAACACTCTATTATTCTCTGAACCACCGCTGCTGATGATAGCCCACTCCGAAAAGGGCAGATCCGAGCGAGTGGACGCAGCATTCGCAGCACTATCCGGGGCATCAAAGACTCTGTTCCTCTCCCTCGCCGGTGGCATGGAAGCGGGTGTGGAGGGTGTGTGGAAATGCAATAATTTCATGCTGACTTCCGACGGACTTGAGAATGCGGTTTTTGCCCTTGCCAGCAGGATTAATCACTCTTGCGATGGGGGTGAGAATGCGTATTGGAGGTGGGAGGGGGGTGAAGGGAGGATTGAATTTTGGAGTGGGAGGAGAGTGGAGGTTTGGGTTTCTTTCTTTTGTGGGGTCCCGGTGGGGGGGATTGCTAATGTTGGGCGGTGATGGTTCGGGGTGTGTATAGGAAGGGGAGGAAATTACTCATTGTTATAGACCGGATTGGAGGATGGGGACTAGGAATCGGAGGTCGGCGTTGATGGGGGAGTATGGGTTTTTGTGTGGGTGTGTGGTGTGCGAAGGGCAGGATGATTGATTGGTTTCTTGTGGGGATAGGTTCGGTGATGTGGGATTGGGTGTTTGGAGTCTGGTACGGGTACTTGGGCGGTATGATATAACCTTTTGATGTTTTATTGAGAGGTTGCTCCTTCTGTTTCGGCTACTGTTATCAATGAGACTCCCGTAATTGGGGTACTAGCAGTTATCGGACCGAAAATAAAGGGTAGGAGGAGGTTTACTACTATCTCTTAGCACTTCGCCTTACACACATATACTTCTTCACGATGCTCCCTATAAACTATCGCCGTCCAACGGGAGAATATATTGGCAGCCTTCCGGTGATGGAGCATATTTCAGTTATGTGTCTAACGGTGTATTCAATCTGGAGAGCCCTCCGAGGGGCATGTGTGGGTGTACTACCGGTGTAAGTATTTGCAGGTATGGTTGTTATAGAATACCTAATTTATTCGTATTACCATCGAAAGCGAGCTCGCAATACGCCAAATAGGAAAGAGGGGGATCTCCACTTTGTTTTTTTTTGTTTTTCCAGAGGTTTTGTCTTGGGGGGGGGGTGAGAAGCAAGATGCATGCTACGGCTACGAGAGGGAACTCTCAACTCAGCCTCTAAAAACCGAGCGATACTGTATGCACATTCGCTGGTAACACCAATCACATAAGTATTCTTCATTAGCATAATTGTTTCTTGGAGTGTAACCATCCCAGCTCCTTCACAAGGTATCATTCGTAAAATCCGAGAATTCCAAGGGTGATACAGCTGTAGTGGGTGGGCCTTGGGTAAAAGTGTTGGCGAAAAACTCTCTTTCAACACTTAAACTTCAGGTTAGAGTCACAATACAAGTTACACTAGCCAGCAGTCCCACCGCAACATTTGGCGGGAACTGGCCCAAGGGCATTACCAACCCAAGACCTACGCCCCAGCAAAAAAGTGGTTCGCCGAGCATTTTTTTAATGCTCGACTACTCCACTGCCCCAGGATTCGAACCCATGATGGTCCCTGTTTCAAATTAGCGGACCAGTCTCCTAAGCCATTAGGCCAGGAACTGGCCGATAATACTCTTTCTTCTCGACCTTTTAACCGCTTCTTCGGAAAATATACAGTTCAGGTGCCTGATACTTTATCTTTGGTAAAAAAGGACATTAGTATTCAATCATAGTACTCTCTCATGATATCGATAGAACGAGGAACAGGGGGGGTTCCGGTGTATATCTATGCTCTATCTCCGAAACACTCTCTTTCTTTGTCAAAGGACAAATGTTCCTCGAATTCCATGGCTAGTAAAGTTATCCCCTATGTAACTATCCTTTGGCACGGGGAAGTGCAGGGATAAAACATTTGTATGGCAAATTATCTATGCTTATTTGACAGCCCATACAAAACTCGGACTCGGGCTCTATATGCCTGTAACTTGTACTATTGTTTTCCAATACTCATATATATATTGATTGCCTTGGTCAAGAACTGGAAAGGATATTTAGTTCGGCGGAGTTTCGAAATGGCCCAACGGTGCAGTTTAGGTACGGGTTGGGCTTGGCCACGGCTATTATCAACTTTGGAGATTGGAGATTGAGTGTTGGGGTGGACGAATTTTGTGGGCGGTTTCTGGTGGGGGTTTGAATGGGTTCTGGAGTGATTAGCAAGTTGTTTGTACTATATAGACTCGTTCTAAGTTGATGAGCGAGAAAACATGACAAGTTTGGGGGTGAATGGCCGGGTTCGCTGGGAGTTTTGCAGGGGGGACCTTTTGCCTTATCCACTATTGCTGCGTTCGATAGGTCGGGACTTGGCAGTCTCTTGGCGGGGGGGCTTTTGAACAGGTGTGGGGCTAGAGATCCAGGTCGAGTGAGGCTGCGGAAAAGGCAGAGTATGATATTATGTCTTACCACCTAAATAAGTGAAAACCTTTCAGCCTCTTGTAGGGTATCGAGATTCTCGAGTTGCGGGAGATGGGGCTTAAAAACGGGTACATGCCTGCACTTCGGACAGGACTTACCCCAAAAGAGAAACCTCAATACCAGGAGCAAACAAGAAAAGTATCGCAGAAATTTAAAAGTATAGTTCACCATACTGTTGGATTCGGGAAAATCCACCCTAAGTGGCCAAGGGAGCGCCGCCACTCTCGCAACTCGAGAATCTCGCGACCCTACAAGAGGCTCTATGTATCCCTTGAAAATACCCCTTTTGCCTAGCCTTACGCCCCCACCTGAGAGTCTAGGATAGGACACACGGGTGTATGATGCGATTGGATACCGGAGCCGTACCCAGATTAAGGCGCAGGATGATGTCCTTGGTCTAGAGATCCCCGATCCAGACTTTAGTTTGCTCTGTTTTTATGGACCTCGTGGTAGTGACAGTGAGATAGCTAGGACATTCATAAACCTCACACTGCAATACACGGAACTCGTGCTGTATAACAGACTTGTTTCATGAGATCCTAAAAAGCAATCCTCTAAAGTTATTAGAATTCGGAAGATGATCCGGAAGATGTCATGGAGGCTTCGGTATTCAAACCTTCGTGGAATCTGTCAAATATAGTAGCCTAAGAGGATACCCTCGGTGAGTTTGGTAACCGAGGCTCCGAACCCGTTAAGTAAACAACTTTTTACTGCCCAAAGAGCTGACCACCAAATTGGGGAGTCACAATCTCTCACTCGTATATTTAGGATTGTGTTGGTTTGTAGAGAGTAAACTACCATATAGCGCGGCACGGTAAAGTGACATGCTGTAAACATTAGAGTGAGGGAGATAGGTAGCCCACTGGTGGGCGTTGGAATGAGAGGATTTGCTCGGAGCCTGGCCACTGGGTGGAGGAATACAACTTTATTTACATTCCTGTAAAACTAAAACTAAAGTCACCGGCGGAAAAGGCAAGATGCTGCGAATGAGCTTTAATGCTTCTATAGATCACCACACCTATCTTTGCATTTTCCTGCATGTTCATATTCCTCGGCACGCTCGGTTAGTAGGGGTTCCTCAGACGAGTCCGCCAATCGGTGTTCTCACCCCCGATAGCGAAAACACCACCTCTTAGAGGTGCGGGCTGTTGCATACGGATACCAGCATGGTATCAACACAGCAGTTAACTTTCGTTCTCCCTACCCCGGCAATCATTTTCAATTTCCAAGCGCTGGCTTGCATCATGGCCCCAGCAAGGTCACAGTAGCATACACCATCCCGGCGGAGCTATCGACCCAGATATTATCAACCCACTAAGAGAGAAAAAGAATATTTCCTCTAGTACAGCAACTACAAGTACCACCTCGCTTTACCAAGGAAAAAAGCTATATATACAAGGCAATAAATAGGGGCAACAGCTGCCTTCCCAAGGTAAAAAAAAGAATTTTCTTTATTTTTATTTTTATTTTTATTTTTATTTTTATACTTTTTTTTAATTTTTACCTTTTTCATATTTCTTTCTTCGCCAACCCCCGTCCCATTTGCTTCTGCTACCCGCCGATCGCCAACCTTTAAGGTCTAGAGTCGGATTCTACCTCCTCGTAGCAGGATTGATAAACCCCACAGCCCTATTGATGAGGGCCAAGTTCTCCAATCTCCCAGTCCCCATAGGGCAGGATTTTTTAATTCTCCTGCCCTACATGACGGATCGTTCAATAATAACTGATTTCCAGCATGGATTGAACTCCTGGGCTCCCGCTAATTGCGACAGGAGTGTTAACCACTGCGCCAGCTAGGTATTTCATGAAAGGTAAACTTGGGAACTAATATTTATCCTACTGGAAGCCCGATCTCGGGATTTTAATGGGTGGGTAGTGTGTCTCTTCTCGACTCGGAGTTGCTGGTAGAGTTCAACGGAGGTGTTTCTTACTTCTTCGGTGCTTAATGAGAGATTCTCCCTGGTTTAAAATGGAATCGGTGCTTTGTGCGCTTGTTACTCTCGTACGATACCACTCGAGGCCTCGAGCCTCCCTACTTGCTCCCATATGTATTATCTCACTATAGCCCTTTTCCCGTTCTAGCGTTTTGTGAAGGTTTTGTTTTTTTCTGATCGTGTACTTAGATCGAATTTTGATAACCACGGACAGTACATATAATATTATAGAGATTGGCGAAGTGGGGGGGGTGTAGGGGGGGCAATGCATGTCGGTAGAATCTTCTCTACAAACCACTAATGAACCAGAAAAATTTATTCCGTTCTTAAACCATCTGCAATGCTCACAAACCCTCTACGATCAGCTACGACCTTCTGGCAATCAGTTTTCCAAACAGTTAGTCAAGCTAGTATGATATGATCTCAATTGAGGCGTAAGACCCTGAGGGGGGGTTTAAACATGGCATGCAGCAGGGTAAAAAGAAAACAAGGTTTGAATCCTAAAATGCAAACAACCTTGTCCTGCCTTGTATTTCTGATAAGAATGTCATGCATCCAGCTCAGCTCTTCACAGCAGTGTCCTCATGTAGCAATTCTCCTGGCATGCCGCCAATTCCTCCTCCATTTAACTGCCCTCTGATCTCTGCGGGTTGGCGAAATGTATTCTGTTTCTTGTAAGGAAGCTTGATTTTTTGGCGCTTTCCGTCGCGCGAGCTCCTATGGCAAAAGGAACCATTATCTGCTATCAAATTTTGTAGTGCAAAGTATTATATATATTATTTTCCGGTATCGTAGGATACAACCTTATTGTTGTAATCTATGCTGGGTATTGGTCGCTAAGGAGGTGTTTGAACTCTATTGAAGAGGCTAAACGAAGGATGGAACCGATGTAAAAGGTGAATGTAAAACTACCAGCACATCTATCTTAACACCCTTGCCTAGCGATGGACACGAGCATGATTGAGGATATCGCGGGAGTCGTGATCGACTACGATCTGATCTAGAGGAACACATGAATGAATGATCGTTCAAGGTAGCAGATCTTAATCGAGTGACCGATCATGACTACTCTGTGATCATGATTTGTAGTCGATTATCATCGACTTCACTCTGGTATTATCCGAGTCATCTTTACGTGTTAGAATATCATTGAAAAATGGACCTCGGTTTTTTGATTTTGTGGTAATTGCGTTTTCTATTTCCATATCCTATATCCCATATCCTGTATTCGGTTCTCTATTAGAGGTCGCGAGATGCTTCTCGACATGCTCTCATGATAGTCGCTTTGTTGTTCGGATAGTTTTTCGAGATCGCTCTTTGGCTCTCGGGAAAACATTCAGATTGCAGGAATGCGCTTGAGTTTTGGATCGATGCATCCGCCGGAATAGAGCGGGAAAGTTGGAAGGACTTTGTTGCCCGGAGGCATTAAGGTATAAGATGGAAGCCATGGTGTTTACGGAATCGGAAACCCAAAAATGGCCCACTTTTAATAGCTTAAATACTTAAGTATAGGAATTCGGCTACTTAGGCGCTCTCCTAAAATGGAGTAAAGTAGAGTGGTACGTTGTGGTTTTACCAGACTTGGGGTCGGTGGTTTGGCGCGATGCGGTACAATAAAGCACCGCTACCGAGCTAGTACATATACAAAACGACTTTAGATCTTAATGGAGGCGCAAGAGGGTGGTGTAGGGGGGGAGCATTTGTACAAGCATGGAGAAGAGAGCAGGGAGGGGAGAAGCCACAATTTGGGCTTTTTAAGGGCAGAAATAAATTAACTGCGTACTTAGAGAGGAAAATAGTTTTTCTCAATCTAATTTGGCTCCTCCCAAGAACGATGCTTCTCTCCAAAATCATATCATAAGCGATGCATGCTAAATTGTAGTATCCATATTGAAGACCATGCATGGGGTTTGGCTCCATTGGGGGGTTTTTTTTTGTCAAGGTTATGACGTAGGAGTCGTGGAATGGTGTTTTTGTTTCGGGGTTAAGGGGCTTATAATACTACGTTGGGGTTTCCCGGATGGGTGAGAGTGAGGATTATGAGCCGCCTTCAGGATTCGGCCTTAAGCTCGTGGCCGGAGGGCGGTGGGATGTGGGCACGATCTTCACTAAACTATGTCCTGGTGGAAACAAATCACCCTCGCTCCATACCCTAGTTAATATTTAACTTTCAATCGCTTTTCACGAGTCACCGGAAATACTTGCATTAACTTTTGATATCTTTTCTCTATCTATATCTAAATAACACTCACATCTACAAACAAGATGGCGCGGGGAGGGGAACAAAAGGGGATCGTGGAAAAATTAAAGAAATAATTGAGCTGCTAAGAGGGTATACGGTAAGAAGGAAGGGGAAGGAGAGGAGGCACGACGGAAATTTTGATACATACTGGGCTATTCTAATACAACGGAAACATCCCCCACGAATGCCCGAACTCTAGACTATGGACAGTTTAAAAAAATCCTGACCCGGTTATGTAAGGAAATCTGTGCAGAGGTTTGGATGGGCATTTCCATTGGCCAAAAGCGGAATATTTGCCGAGGTTCTGTGTCAGGCTTACGTCGGGGGGGGAAGGCGAAAGGGGGATTAGCGCAGGGCGGGGGTCGGATCCCCTGGGAGGAGGCTAAGAGGGGGTAAGAGGAAGGAGGTTAGGGCGGCAAGGGGCGGGCAGTGGAGTTTTTGCTGCCCATGCAGAGATGGCAAACAGGCTATCAGCACCCGGGGGCGGCAAGGAAGCGATGGCACCTCGGCCTTATGGCAGGCTGGGGGTGGTAGATTCTCGAGGCTGGAGTAGTGCTATCGCTGCCTGGTACCCTTGCCTAATAGCCCGATCGAGTGGTGTTTTGCCGTCCTTATCAAATTTGTTGGGGTTGATGTCGTCTCGTCTGAGTAGTAGTTTCACTATTCCCAGATGCCTACGGCTAACAGCGATGTGCAGGGGTGTTCCGCCGCCGCCACATATGTCGGGGATGACATCGGCTCGTTCGAGTAGGATTTTCACCACTCCTTCGTGCCGATTGTTAACAGCAACGCGCAGGGGTGTTTGGCCGTCGCGATGCTTGTTGGGGTTGATGTCATCTCGCTCGAGTAGCATTCTCACGACTCCCTCGTGTCCGTAGCAAGCAGCACACCAGAGTGGTGTCAGGCCGCCGTGAGTTTCTTGGTTGGGGTCGACGTCCCCCCGTCCGAGTAGTATTTTCACCGCTCCCTCATGCCCCTCGCAAGCAGCCCTGAACAGCGGTGTTCCACCATAGTAATTTGGTTTGTCGGGGTTCACGTCGCCCCATTCGAGTAGCATTTTCACCACTCCGGCGTGCCCATTCGAAGCAGCCCACCACAATGGTGTTTGGCTGCGGTTATCTGGTTTGTCGGAGCTAACCCCGTCCCGTCCGAGCAGTGCCTTCGCCGCTCCCTCATGCCCTCTAGCAGCAGCATGGTGAAGTGGTGTTTGGCCGCCCTCTCCTGGCTTGTCCGGGCTGATGCCGTCCCGCCTAAGTAGTGTTTCCACTACTCTCGAGTGCCCATTAAATGCAGCCCAATGAAGTGGTGCATTACCCGTGAAGTCCGCTTGGTTGATATCACAACTTTCCATCTCTGCCAAACTAGCCACGATCTCCACAATCCCGAAGAAGGATGCACAATGCAGACCACTAAATAGGAAAGGTTTATCGAAATCCATAGTATCCCGACGCATCCCGGATACTTTCAAGAGGATTTTAATGGATATATGCCGATTATAGTCGTCGAACAACTTCAGCGCGAGCTGTTTGGCGGGATCCGAAGGATTCCTTTTTGCATGAACTCCCCAATACAGAGAAGAATATTCGAGGAATGGTGTGTCTTGAAGATTGGGGGAGGGTGTAATCGAAAAGGCCTTGACCTGTTGGGAATTCAGAAAACTTAAGCAGGTTTCTGCCATTGTCGAGTGAGCTGCACCGAAAAGGTCGGGATGAGCCCGGAGGTATTCTAGAAGCGTGAAGTGGATTAACCGGACGGTGGAACTCTTCTTTTCTACAACAACGAGCCCTTGGCAACAGGCTAGTAATGTACTTATTGAAGGAACATTGTCGGTATTAAGATTCGGCGACCCGATTTCCACTGCTAGGGCGTGGCACAGTTCATCGGCTTTCAAGGGCCGCTCCGCGTGGGATATCCACATCAAAGCGGCCATGCCAAGCCTTGCTTTCTCCCCCCCTTGAGCTTTTATTCTACCCAGCGTTGCGCTATAAGCATCCCCCAGCCCCAAGCCATCGGTCATTGTGCTGAGCTTTTGCCGGCGGCGGTGGATTGTGGTTTCCTGCAGGATGGCATCGATATTCAGCGTGACTAACAAGAATCTAGATTTGTATCAGTGGATGCTTGCGGTAGTTTTCCCTAGTGTCACTGTTTCTATGATACATACATTTCTGAAACGTCTTCGGGGATTTTCTTCAGGATCTCTGCCTCCAGGCTATCGTTCATCGCATCTGGGCTTGTGTCATCTTCCAACCTAGAGTGGAGATATTTAATAATATCTTCTCTCTTGGTACTGATGGATAAACTCTTCACTCTTCCAGAAAGACGCCTTCCGATCTCGGGTTGGATGTGCGGTCTCCCAGTCACGAATATTCTAGTGCCCGGAGAATTTTGGAGAATTTTGTTCAGCGAATCGAAAAGCTTGACTCGGTGTTCTGGCACACATTCGTCTATGGCGTCAATACATATGAATGTGCGCTCTTTGGAAGAAGCAGTCTGTAACATCTTCACAATATCGGAAAGCCGAGGTTCCCGTCCCCCGATAGCTTTTCTTTGTTCTTGGTATGCTTGCGATATCTCTACCGGGATCTCCTCGAGTCCGCCAGCTACTTGTTTCAGTAGGGCGCCCATCGTGCTCGTAGAGGACTGGCCCTTTTGGTCGGCAAAATTAAAATACAAACATGCGACGGTAGCATTTTGTTCTCTAGCCTGATCACACAAGCTGTCTATCACTAGGGAGCTAACATCGCGGCTGGTTAGCGCTTGCGTGTTTCTTCTACTCTGCGGGGTTTGCCCTTATTACCAAATATAGGTCTTCCCGACCCCCGGATCTCCATAACAAAACAAAACCGCGTCATCAGATTCACCTCCTCCACCACCGGCATGCCAACTTCTAAATTCCTTAGTTTGCAGTAGCCATTCTCCTATATTTTCGACCCTGCGGTCTTGGATGTCTCGGTGGCGTGACTTGGGGTCTAGTGGTGATAGCCAGGCTAGGATATTAGATCGGTCATCGGCAGCTGTAAAGTTATTCGACACGCTAACATTGTAGCTCGTGTTCAAAGAGTTGATATTATGACTGAAGGATTGCGACATTTTCTTCTTTTCGCAGGTTCGGATATTGGAGATGGTGGACGATGGAGAGAGTCCGCTAACTTACCAGAATTCTTAAAGGCTAGAGAAAGCGGGGTCGTTCGTGTAACCATAACGATGCCTAAGGACCATTCCTCCAGTATCTTATCAATCTCCCCAGAGCGCCCTACCTGTGCCTACCGTATCAGGAGTAGGAAATACCACACCCATTTAAATTCTATCCTGCTGCACCGGCACGGTAATGCACACAACAAATCTTGCGCTGCGATCCACGAATACCTAAAAGCGCCTGCAGTTGGATCGACCAGCTCAATAGATACAAGACAAGCGCAGCACGAGCACATCAAATACTATCGATGGGTCATTTCAAAGACATAAATTACATATCACCTAACTTAAAGCATTACTGTACAGCTATTCCTGAGGTCGGCGAAGGTGGGAGCGCGCTCTTGTACCGGGTTTAACATCAGTCGTAACCGCTAATTACAGTGAATACAGTACTCGAGTGTTCGAGTACTGTACAGTGCAATACCCGTGTAGCACAGAGTGGCGCGGGGTTGCTGTAACTTACTACATTTCTCCTAATAATATTGCCCATCCTTCTACGAATACAAGAAATGATCAGTGCGTAAGTTCGGCCAAGCCATTTTAGCTAACCTAAGTGGGAATTCAAGGAGTCGTGGACTGCCATGGAGATTAGTGAAATTCGCGAAGCCCTTCAGTAGAGCTTTTTAACACCGGACAAGTGGGATTGGGCTTGGGATCGAATGTGATTGGATCTTAGGAGCTACACAGGATACAAGTTTGCGGGTTGCGCTCCCGACACAAGTCATTGAGGCGTCTTCATGAAGAAATCGCTCTACAAAATACGGTCATGAGCCTCATTCCCACGAGAACGAAGCTAAAATATCCTAGGACGAACTCAGAAAATTTAATGAGTTTTTACGGATATGCAGGATAACCTTCTATCAGAGGCTGGCTTAACACTGCAGGATCCATGATTTAACTTATCAGTGAAAACTTTTAACTGAGGGGGTGAGTTAAATCTCCTTTGGACAACCCCTGGAGAAATCACCATACAGACGATGCTCTTAGGGAGGTGTGCCCTAAAATATAAAGACCAATGTAGTCGGTATAGAATTTATGGGGACGAAGGAATAACTCTGATTTAGTCTGTGCATACAAACTGAAGCAGAGTTAAGTTTCTTACAACTGTGATTCACTGTCGGGCGTCAGTTGTTTCCAATACAATAATATACGATATTAAAATAAGTATCCAAATACAAGGGAAATGCGCAAGGCTACCGGAGTTCCCCATTCTCCATCTTGGGTGTGAGCAGGGCAGCCACCGCAGAATCGGCTCTCGGTTGGGTCCGGGAGGGGAAAAGGACCAAATAAAACACCCGCGGGGGGCGGACACAACGTCGCGGTGTTTCTTTTGGGCAAGCCCCGAAGCATAATTGAGTCACAAGAAATCACTCGCGACTGGTTGGTGATCTGGCTGTAGGTCTGCATGGCGCACTGTACGGTATGTTGAGGTACAGTGCCGTAACATACTGTTAGTCTTGCCAGCACTAGACATGAAAAAGAAACTATATTTGATTTCGATGGAGATATGAAAGAGGGGGAGAGGTAAAAGGGATGTTAAAGGAAGGGGAAAGCGCGCGGGGGAGAGATCGCCACCGAACCACGATAAACCATCAACATCTATCACAGTTTTCTTTGCATCCATCTCTTTTGGCCGGGCCCCATGAAACTGTGATAGCGCAAGCAGCATCCGCCTTCCTTCTTTCCCTTTGAATACCCGACTTGATAAGATTGTTTCATTTGCCTAGTCGAAATGGCCCTTTGGGGTTGCAATTCTCATCCAAGAACGCCGGGGATCCCGACGACCATCTAAAATTACGTAATATATATAAGAACGCACTATTTGCCATGCTAGTAAGGTTACTGTACTTATAAAAAAGGAACTCTGTATTTCAATGGGGGCGTGAGAGGGGAGCATAGAATCGAGTAGTTATGCGAGCAAGGGGTGGGTTGAGGAGGCCAGAAGGTGTAATTTAGGTTGGTTTAGGCTGGAATTAATTAACCCGCGGCTTATAGGTGCAAATGGTTTTTAAATCTAATTTGTCCCCTCCCTCTCTATGCACTATGCTCTCCGGAATCGTGGGCAATGCGGGCTATGTATATTTATGGCCATGCGTGGAACTCGCGCCTATTGCGAGTCTTTTTTTTTTGAGATCATGATGTGAGAGTCGCCGAAATGGGGTCATTGCCGGGGCTGAGAGGCTTCTTACGGGGTGAATTTCCCTAAGCGAGTGAGAGGTGAGCAAGAGTGAGAAGTATGGGCCGTCTTCTGGATCCAGGCTCAAGCTGACTGTCGCAGGGCGGTGGAATGTAGGCATGGTCTCCATTAAAGTGTCTTGGGTGGAAATAAATCACCGGTATACATGAGTTGCATCGCTTTCCACGAGTCAAAATACTTGCACTTTATATCTTTTTATCTAGTAGATCTAAATAGTTGTCTCACCTATACAAGTCCCCCTCATGTGCTGAGCAAACACAGGGGGATCGTGGGGCCAAGTTTCCGTTGTCAAGGACACTAAATCGTGTTCGCTCCGCACATGCGGGGGACTTGTAATTCGGAAAGGGGGGGGGGGGGTAGGGGAAAAAAGGGAGTTACGGATAGATTAGAGAAACAATTGATCAGAAAAGGGGATGAACGGCTAGAAAGAAAGGAAAGAGTGCAAATATGATGATCTTTGGGGCCTACTGGCTTGTTCTTAATACAATTGAAATATCCCTCACTAACGTCCAAACCCTGGGCTATCAACAGAAATTGACAAATCCTGAGTTGACTATATGAGAAAATGCAGAGAGGTTAGGACGGGTATTCCCGTTGAGTGGAGGAGAAATATTCAGATGAGGTTCTGTCATAGGCTTGTTCCGGGGAGGAGGGGGAAACGGGAATTGGCGTAGGGTGGGGGCTGGAGGTGCGGGAGGGCTAGGTGGGGGCAAGAGGGGAGGAAACGGCGGCGATGGGCGTGCTGTGGAGCCGTCGCGGCCCATGTGGAGATGACACACAGGCTATCTGCGTTGGAAGGGAGTGAGGGGGCGACGGCTCCTCGCCCTTATGACAGACTGGGAGTGGCGGGTTCTCGTGGCTGGAGTAGCGCTATCATCCCCTGGTGCCCTCCCTCTGTAGCCCGATCCAGTGGTGTTTTGCCATCCTTATCGAGATTGTTGGGGTTGACGTCGTCCCGTTTAAGCAGTAGTTTCACCACTCCCACAAGCCCATTGGTAGCAGAAATGTGTAGGGGTGTTATGCCGTCGTTGCGTGATATGTCGGGGGTGACATCCGCTCGTTCGAGTAGGATTTTCACCACTCCCTCGTGCCCACCCCAAGCAGCAACGTAGAGTGGTGTTTCACCGTCGTTATGTTTGTTGGGGTTGATGTCATCTCGTCCGAGTAGGATTTTCACCACTCCCTCGTGCCCATGGAGAGCAGCGTTGTAGAGGGGGGCCCCCAAACTGCTATCTTTGTCGGGGTTGATGCTATTTCGTGCGAGTAGTATTTTCACCACCCCTGCGTGCCCGAAGCAAGCAGCAAGCAGGAATGGTGTTAGGCCCTGGCGATTTGCTTTGTTGGGGTCGACGTCGTCTCGCCCGAGGAGCGTTTTTACCGCTCCCTCGTGCCCATTTCTAGCAGCCATGAAGAGCGGTGTTTCGCCGTAGTTATTTGGTTCGTCGGGGCTCACGCCGTCCCGTCCGAGCAGTATTTTTACCGCTCCCTCATGCCCCCTAGCAGCAGCCCAATGGAGTGATGTATAGCCCCTGAACCCCATTTGGTTAATATCATAACTTTTTGTCTCTACCAAACTAGCTACAATCTCAACAATCCCGAAGAAGGATGCACAATGTAGACCACTGAAGTGGGAAGGTTCATCGAAATCATTCGGATGCCAATACATCTGCTGTGCTATCAAGAGGATTTTAATGGATATATGACGATTATAGTCGTCGAATAACATTAGCGCAAGCTGTTTGGCACAATCTGAAAGGTGCCTTTTTGCGTGAACTCCCCAATATAGAGAAGAATATTCGAGGAATGGTGTGTCTTGGAGATCGGGGGAGGGAGTAGTCGAAAATGCCTTGACCTGCCGGGAATTTAGATAACTTAAGCAGATTTCG
>Ga0307513_10000314_pt1 | contig 69807 bp, 63 predicted proteins | sample 15_EM_MG_FD_202174 | JGI IMG/M metagenome (GOLD analysis project Ga0307513, IMG submission 202174) | Populus trichocarpa ectomycorrhiza microbial communities from riparian zone in the Pacific Northwest, United States - 15_EM | ecosystem: Host-associated > Plants > Roots > Unclassified | place...
GCCCCTCCCGCGCGCCCCCCCCGCCCCCCCCCCCCCCGCCCCCCCCCCCCCCCCCCCCCCCCCCCGGTCCGCGCGGCGTAGTAACATTATGATGGGTTATAAAAGAAAGGGTTTGTTGATATAGTCTTCTTCACCGGGTGGAGGGGGGGGGAGGGGAGGTATCAGTGATAGAGTGGGCTTTTTGCTAACCATTCCGCCGCTCACGCCGAATACTCCCTGCTCGTCACCCGCCCAGTTTCGTTACGGCTGAGGTGAAGACTGTAGTTAGGTCACTGTGTTGTGTTGTGTTGTGTTGTAGTGTGCGACTAGTGTGTATTCGAGAGGTGTGTGTGTGTGTGTGATAATAGCTTTCCCTTCATATCCCTTTCCCACCCTTTTCCCCACGGCCTTCAGCTCTGCGGGGTGGTACTGTATTGTGGTGGTGGTGGTGGTGGTGGCGGTATCTAGAAGACCGGTACGGTTCTCCATGCATTGCTGCGGGAGAGTAAAGCGAGCGGGTTAGCCAAGTTGGCGCGATACGTGCTGTGCGAGTACAGTAGTTCATACACATCGTACAATAGCCGCAGGGAGTATCGTAAATCATCATCCATCACATTGCATCGCTGCATCGCTGCAACACATCACATCTCCCCCCGCTCTCTCTCTCTCTCTCCTCCCCCTCCCCCCTCAATCTCAAGCAAGCAAGCCCTCAGCTATGATCACATACACCCAAAACCACATGCCCCGGTTGTGTATGTATGTGTGTGTGGGGGGGGGAGGTGGTTGACTTATTTCTGCTGCAGCTGAGGATGCTTGTGGGGGGGGTATATAGGGATTGTGATTAGCGTATCGTTGTCTCGTCGCATATAATATCATAAACTATTCTCTTCCTCTCGTTTCCGAAGCTTGTATGCATGCGTGATCTCCCTTACTTTTTTAATTTTTAATTTGTATTTTATTCGTCGATGGTGTGAAGCATCGCACTGAGACAGTGCCGCGATAAGGTACCGGTAGGTTACCGTAAGTGCCGGGGTCGGGATTGATAGATATCAGACAAAACGCCCTTGCCAAGATGTTTCTTCCTTCCTCCTCCTCCTTTCCCCGCTTGGCCCCTCCCCCCCCGGCCGTTTTTGTTTTGTTTCGTGGGGTCGTTGTTCCCCCACGGTGATAAGGCCGTCGCACAGTACCGTACCAGTACTGTGCCTAGCTCAGGGGGGAGGGAGGGACCTATTTCGCCAATCTAGCTATGGTACTCTGTTCATAGCGAGCAAGAAGTACCCGAAAACAGGAACTCGAAGAGTATATTACCAGGGATCCGTGCATATCCGAGAGCCCATACAAACCCACGACCCCTGTTTTCGGACACTTCTTGCCCACTACGAGTGTTGGGGAATAAATAGATGAAGTTCGGATTGGGGCGAAATTAACGAGGTGATGGAGACTCGGGGTTGCCGAGGGGTTGTGCTGTGCTTGTTCGTGTGATATCGATTCCTACGATAGATGCTTGGGGCATATAGGCATAATCCTCGAGCGCCTTGGATAGGATAGTACACGATCGAGTACGTCTTAAGGGCACAATTTCAAGGTGTATCTAGATATCTACCGCATAATGGCCCATCACATACGAGCATGTATGATAGCACATTAATTTCCTGGGGCTCAAGTCGAGTCGGGCCTGCCCGCCAGCCAGCCAGCCAGCCAAGCCACGGAATCCCAATGATATTTTATGTGCAGCATAGCACGTACTGTACCACAAACGGTATTCTCCAGTTTGGTTGGGACATCAAGGACCACAGCAACCTCCTCTCCCATGCCTTGCCATGCCTTACCATGCCTTACTTGTACCATGTGCGGCACATCTTGGGTTTTCTGAAACAAACGGCTGAAATGTGCTTTGTACTCTTTTCCGTTCATCCATCTTGGGAGAAATAAAGAAAAAAAAATCCCAATGGTTTTTGTTTTTCCCTTTTCTTATTGTTGGTTCTTTTTGTTTTGTTTTTCCAGCTCTATCTTGCGGGGAAGGAGGGGGGGGGGGGGAGGTTGGGTAACCCCTGAATACTGGTATTCGGTATGGCAGCATGATTCGGTGGATCGGAAATCGGGATTGTGGGAAAAGAAAAGAAAAGGAGGTGAAGGAGGGAAGGAAAGTACTCGAGTAAGGGAGAAGGAAGAAGGAAGGGAGCAAGGGATAATATGATATACGTTACTAATATCAATTGTTATATAGCTCGGCTAAGGTGTGATGCAATACGAGGAGTGCGCAGTGGTTGATGATTTTCAGATGAGGGCATTTGATGCGGAATTGCTATTGGAATTATATTTGGAATTGGAGATGGGACTCCGGCTCGGCTGAGGAAACCAGACTCTACCGGTCGGGCTCAGTGCAGTGCAGCGCAGTGCAGTGCAGCATAGTGCCGGTACGGGTGATATTGAATACAATTTCAGTACTATTGGCACACTCCAGTACCGCACATCACTAGCATCCATCAATGCACCTACGATATCCTATAAATTTATATCTGCCACTGCGCCCAATCACTTAGATCACGCCCCACCTTACCATACTGAGTAAGCGAGATCCTTTCCCCACGGCACATTACATCCCGCCTATAAACCAAAAACGGGAACCAAAACTCTAAAACTGCCGGGTTCCATTCCTTCCTTCAAACTTTATTTTTTTTTACTTACTGTGCTGTAACTTACTCCTTTGGAAGGACACTGCCGCACGACCGTGCGGTACTAACACTCGAGCACTAGTACAAGTACCTGTAACAATGAGATGATACGCATAGTGATCACCACAGTGGTCAGAACCTGCTTGCCGAGCGCGAGCTCGGCGAAATGCGCGATGTGAATCGTGCCCCTGCTAATTGTGCTTGTACGAGTCAATGCCTATCATCTTACCTGTACTACCGGTAACTTACTATTGACGCGATAGGCGCTGTAGAGGGTACTTATGCAAGCATTTTTCGGGATGGGATGGGATGGGATAAAACGGAACTATTCGCCAAGGGTTAAACTAGTAATTACTGTCGGACACGCGAGCGGGGGGGGAAAGAAAAAAAAAAGGCTGGGAAACTATGATACTGACCGGTTGGATCTCCTCAGCAGTGTTCTCGTTCTATATGATGCAGTAGCCGAACGACCAGCTACGGCGACTAACATTCACTAGCGAACCATACACTACAAGTGCGCTATCGTCCAATTATTACTCTCTTGCTTCATCAATATATTAGGGATGGGGGGAAAAGGTGAAAAAAAAGGAAAAATCCAGGGGGATTTTTCCTTTCCTTTTCCTTTCTTGACACAATTTTTTATTTCATTTTTCCTTCTGGATCCTCACTGCGTGCGGTATGTAAATATGGTATCCAGCTGGCGGTTGAAGGGAGCTCCTGATTTCCTGTTGATTCGTTCATTGGATTGGAATCATGTATGTATGATAATTGTGTTATTATGCAGTAGCTTGTTTTGTTTTTGTTTTTGTTTTTACTTTTTTTCTCTTTCTCTTTCGCTTTCGCTTTTTCCTTCTTTTCTTCTCCCTCTCCAGCTTCTTCCTAGCCAGTCGGAGAGCTGAATGTCGAATGCCGATGAGAAAGAGGGGAATGGTTGATACTTGTCTCTTCTTTTTCTCTTTTCTTTTCTTTTTTTAATACCAGTATTTGATTTTGATTTGTTACTGCTGTTGTCGGAGGAGAAGGTGGAGGAGGAAGAGGAAGGGGAAGGGTTCACATTGTTGCACATGGTGTGGGGAAAACGTGGCGATCCAGGGCCATGCGAATTGTGGGGCGGGTGGATGGTACGGTACGGGTCCTGTTGCAAGCCTAGCTGCTTACTTGCTTGCCGGGCTGCGCAGCCCTGTTATCAAGGGGTGCAGCGCTCGCGAGGGGAGTTTTTCTTGTTTTTTTCTTTTTCTTTCTCCCTTTTTGCTTGGGGATCTTTCTGATACCATGTATCTTTGTGGATACCATAATGCTAAGCTTGTGCCATGCCGTAGGTAAGAACAATATCTTGGCCCAGTTGGATATAAAATTGGAGTCGGGTTTGGGGAGGATTATTATGCTTATCTCCAGGGACTAACTGGGGGGCTTCCTTCTCTTCCACGCTAGCAGCAGTGCAGTCGCAGATGCTATGCTTCACTGCGCCGGCATGTTATGTAGCAAGGTGCCTTTAATTATTATTATTTGTCAAAAGTGTAGTCCTAGGTGTGCCTAGTTGACTTTGACATTGCCAGTATTGTCATTTCTTCTCCCCCCTCTCCCAGCGGACGGGCTATTCCATACCGGATTCTACGGGTGTTCTTCCTCTGTGCCGGTGCTGCACAGTACCGTTGTCTCACAGTAACCGTAGCTGAGCTCAGACAAAAACTCTCTAGCGCCACAGCAGCCTTCCTGTTTCTCTCCCCCCTCGCGCCCACCCAGGTCCTTACATTTGCCGAACACAAGCACGGATACCGGTACTCCGCTGATTAGATAGCGGCAGTATAGGTCCGGCGCATAAATCGGATGTCAGGTAAATAAATCAGAAGAAAAAAAGGTACCACAAGTCAGGCCCCTCGGCACCGCATCATTATATCCAGCTGTGATGGTCATCTCTCCGTCGTGAACAGGGCGAAGCAGATAATCTCAGCTCAACCTGGGCGAGACTTTGTTTGAGAGATGGGGGTGGTCGTCAACGATGAAGAGACGAGAATGCCGAGACTTTCTTGGATATCAGTAATCAAAGCGCTGCGGGAGACTGCTCTGGTAAGATTATAGGGGAGCTTTCTTCCTTATTGTTACTAAAGGAGTCTATAGGCTAAGGGCGGGGACGCTATTGGCTGCATTGTGAAAGTTGTTGACGCAATTAGTCGTCCTATACCCGCAGGCCTTATACAGGTTCCAAAGTATTCGCACCATAGGGTGCCAAAGCTCCCATATTTTTCTTTTCCTGTTTCGAACGTACGTTTGTCAAGTAAGGCGTTAGGCTGGTACGATGTACTCGAGTAGTGTGCAGGATAGGGGTGATTACCCAAGCCAATGATGCATGGTGGTGAGGTGTTTTTTTTGTTTTTCTACAGTGCAGCACCCGATACAACTTGACTGAGGGGTAGGTATTCAGTGCAATACAAGTATGGGTACGGAGGAGCCGGGCCGTGTTGTACGAGTACGTGGGTGGGTACACTGGAGCCGGGTTCTTGTAAATATAGATGGGTCTTATAAACTCAGAATCTCAGATCAGATTCTATTTCTCTGCCTCTGGGGCTGAAACATGTTTCTTGGGGTAGAATACTGAATGGAAATGCTACCCAGGAGGGAGCCTGTTGCCGAAGCGGAGCTCGCCAGTGCACGAGGGTAGGGACTGCCCTTGCTTGACTACGCAGTACGAGTAGAGGTGCAGTGCGTATGGCGTGATAGAGTATCCGGAGAAAGGAAGGGCCCCCCACATTTTGAAAGGCGGGAAATATATTATCCCGGTGTCTCACCCTGCTCGGCATGCGTAGAAGAGTTGCATCATAAGTACAAGCATTAGTCACTCGGTGCGATATACACATAGACTACTTAGTGGAGAAGGGGGAGAATCATCGCGTGGAAGGATTTCTTAGGCTGCAGTGGTGTTTGGAGGCTTTTAGTGGGGTGGAGATGTTCGAGCGTTTGGGCATTGGTTTTTGATAGGGGTCGATATTGTGATGCACTGTGCTCGAGCACAAGTGTGACTTAGGGGATGTATGGTATTTGAGTTTCAATCTTTTTTGATCCATACAGGACTGGAAGGCGTGGCCATGGTATGTGAATAATTGAGTCACAGGAGCCTGGAATATGTCTCCTCGCTGGGTGCAACAAGGCCTGGGCTAGTTACGGCTACGGCACAGTAACCGCCAAAAGGTGGAGTGAGGCAAGCTGTTATATCGAGCATCATAGCATTGATGCAACTTGGTTCAAGAGCCGGCCGGAATACTGCATGGTACTCGCTATTCACAGGGCCCCAGGCAACATTCGTTTTGAGGGACTTTTTCGATATTATCCTCTTCCTATGGCATCCTATGTCATTGATTTCTAACTGCCACATTTTATCCTAATCCCTCTCTATAATAGGGACTGAGTTTGAAAGTCCATTAAGCAAGGTTCCCTTCATCCAAATAAATTAAATTATTGGAGGTTGGTTCGTTCGGTGCCAAGCATTGTAAACTCGCCCACCGAGAAATTTAGAAAGTTATGTGCGGTCCCCGATGGTGTGTGTTGTCCACTGACCGGATTTGACCTCAAGTCCCCTGCTGGTGGGAGGGCGGCCTCCTACGGGAATCGCTGTGCTCCTTTATTCTCGTTTTTACATATCTTTTCCTTTATAACTCTTTTATGAGAAAAGGAAAGGGAAGATTACTACGATAACGTAATATATATCTTTCTGGTCTTCTAGTCGTTGTCAGGCTGAGGGGCCCTAATCGACCGATTCTTGGGCCTATTTTTTTATTTCCCTCTTGAGGCCTCATATCCTTGGGCGCAACTCTATGTGGCTTAACCTCCATGCATGCGAGTCTGCTGACTGCGCAACGGGTCTAGTTTTCTCTTATTCCTACCGGTATGATACCTCTCTCGAAGCCTTAGTGGGCATAGATTCAAGTATTGATAGGGCCAAGTAGCTTAAACCCACTCTCTCCTGGTTCATGGATACGAGTGTGGATCGAGTTTCTCCCCGAGAGTTTCATTCTACCCAGGCGGATCAATTACTCCCAATTATATGTCCTTACGAGATAGATAGGGTGGTGTGGGAGGTGGCGATCGTCGGCGAGCATTTTGGCGATCAAAGAAGAGCAACCAGGTAGCATGAAAAAACTCCACCACACTAGTCCAGTTCTCATTTCTATCGCAAACTGTGCAAGACAGAGGTTTTCGGGGGGCTCTCTTGAGGGGAGCCTCGCGATTACTCGTTCTTACTCTGCTTGAGTACGGTGATATTCCTGTACTCGAGTACCGGTACCTAAGGATTACCTCTATGGTACATTGCCGGTACTCTGATCGTCACACCAATTGCCCGTTGAGTTTAACAACAGCAGCACGTGGGGGTAATCATTTTCAAGGCCATCAAACCCACACCTCAAAACAAATCGATAAAAACGAATACCTAAAGTATAAATTGTTTTCTCCTCGTATCATAAGTTAACCTCTAGACGGAGTATTTTATAGTTATTATGGGGGAGGATCGAGGGGTATGCGCTCTTATTGGGCTAGTGTTATGGAACCTTGTGTGATGTGCGTGAAACGATTCTAGTTTTCCGAACATAGTATTTACTTTTTCTGTTTTCCATCACGCTTGTTTAGTAAGGTTGAGGGGAAATGGACGGCTGTCACTGGTAAGTATGCCAAGTTTGGTGAATTTCTGGGATGCTTACAAGGGGTCGTCAACTGCTTATCACGCAAGATACTGTATATCTGTATGTCTGGCTCAGCGAGGCGTCTCTATGTCGTCTCTGAGATCCAGTCCTATCAATCTGCCAACTGCGCTTTTTAGGGGCTTCTAGGCTGGACGCAAGGAGGAAATGGGAAAAACCTGTTCCCCCCTGAGTCTGCATGCATGCATGCCTCGTGGGACGAAGGCGGAAGATCGAGCTATGTCTATCGTGGGCTTGCTTTATTTTTTACTCTTGCCTTGTTTTCTTCATGTTTTGCTCTGAGAGTGTAGGGTAAAAAAAACTCTCCATATTTATTACCTATCGGTCACTTCTGTGATCGAATGAAACTTCATAGGGAGGGGGTATCTGCGGGATCGAGTTCTCTGGCTCTCTTCGACTTGCTCTCTCAATTGGCCGTTTCAAACGATGGCTGACGCACGAGGACGAAAGCAGGAAGAACGACATAATAGCATTGAGTGTGATATCCGCTCCCACCCTTCCCCAGTGCCGTTTCCCCATGATACGGCAAGTGCACCTCGGCCGCAGCTCAAAACCACATTGGCTAATTCCCATTCCTTCGTAGCTTCGGCTCAATCGTCGATTGCGATTGACTCTCCCCGCCTTTTCCCCCTGCGCTTGGTGACGATGAAATCACGACTGAGCCTATGAGTTCACTTCATCGCCCGACGTAGGAGAGCCCTTTTGTCATAATTCCGACATGCCACTCTCTGGCTAACGGGCTGGCATTTTTATTCGTGGGGCCGCTCACTCCGTGCTACGCCATACATGACCTGGGTGATGCCTGAGGTTACTTATGGTCGGAAATCGTATCGCAGCTGTTGATGTGATAATGCCGGATTACTATTATAAGACCTAACGGCTGATTGTTTTTGGGGTGATATATATTTCACGGCTGGCATTATCAAAGTACCGGTATACTAAACAAAGTGTTTAGCCTTCGACTGGATAGGTTCTTGACACTTCGTACAGCTGAGATCATCTTTGCAGTAACAGGAGGTGCCGGTTATGGTGACATCAAGGGAGAACTTTCGATATTTCCTTTTTCCCTCTTTTCTCCTCATTCTTTTCACTAGCGCGTTTTTTGTTTTTTTCCCGCTTTGCTTTGTTTCCCTTTCTTGCTCCTCTCCACCCTCCTCCTCTCCCCATCCCGTTATTGGTCCCGATTTGAATGAGTGTTGTCCTTACCTGGCGGGAAGTAGATAACCACAACCTGCCTCGACTTCCATACGGTATTCTGACCAAAAAAGGTTGGTCGTTGCCCTTTGGTAGGAGCATTTTCTACTCGAGTAAAGGGATTATCGGTTTCAGTTGCGGCATCCCTACTTATGCGTGTGGATGGGTCAAAAAAAACTGCATTCTCAAGGACCCCCACATCTGTCGATGGTACGAGTACATCAGCATTTGGCTGAAGGTGTTACGACAGGGTCGACCTTTGTTGTACGAACCCGCTGGGGTTAGAGAGGTGTGAGAAGAAGGAAGGAGCGATCCTCGGGTTGTCGGGCAAATCCATTTTCTTCTTTGCAATTTTCACATTGCATGACGGAAAGATTGTTGGGACAGATCTTCAAAAATGGGGAAGTGTGGCGAATGGAAGAGCAGTTGAGGACAATGCCGTTTGAATGCGGTCGTCGTCACAAATTTGGAAATTACCGGCAATTTACCGAGGATGAAGGATTGAAATATGAATCGTGAGTGATGTAAACTGGAGGGGGGAGGTAGATGGGAGATCCTGAAATTGTCACTCATCTTCTAGGGTACACAGGTTGTTTTGGTCATCCCAGTTCGCCAGAGTGCGTGGCTCGGGGAAATAGGATATGAGGAGTTCATCCCTTTCCTTCTCCAGGCCCATCTTTTTTCCTTCCCTGGCGGAGCAAGCGAAGCGGGGCGACCCGGTACCAAGACCCACATTGGAGGGGTTCAGCACGCTGAGCGTCAAGGGGATATGCGATGGGCAGCCCCGGATGAAGTCCGGTATGCCTCTTCAATACTTACCCTACTGGATCAACATTTCGGGGTTTAGGTGTGATGTGATTTTTTTTTATTACTTTCCACCCCACCTTATAAAAAAAGCAAGGATACCTTTCCGCTATGTTCACCGGGAGTTGCGGCGAGAGGCACCCAGGCCACGATTTGACTCGAGGCAGGGTCTCAGACCCGGTCCCAGGGCAGAAGCTCTGAATCCAGGGTGCGGCGAGTATGCATAAGCACATACGTCTCACTTTAATCCACAGTGTACAAACACAATTTGGCTCACCCGGAAAACGGCTTCTACTATTTCCTCGAATAGCAATCATTAACCTCACCTCTACTGGCCAGATGTGCAGTGGCATGGGTTAATATCGGCGCTTGATAAGCCCTTCTTTGGCCTTGTCAGGGCTGAACAACACTGTCGGGGTATCTCGCAACTTTCCCCAACCTCAATGCCTTACGACGGCGCCTCTGTATCATGTAATATTGCGGTCATTGAAGACTCAGAGGCGGGGGTGCCTCCGCTTCCAACATGGCCAAGTACTTGTCTGGAATTAATTTCACATCTGGCAATTCCGCAACTTCCGTGTCAGGTGCTCATAGGAATATGGGAGGGGGCGAGTGACTAGCACCGGGGTTGTTGAGAGCTCGAGTCCGATGAGAGATAGACTAATGGGCCCAGGGATCCACCCTCAACCCCACGGTACAACTGCCCGGCTAACAGCCAAGGTTTCAGCAATAGGTAAAACGACAGCTAGTGAGCTCGGCTCACTGCAGGGCAATTCGAGCGGGGGATCCCAAAGGGCTTAACCCTGCCACGGCTAACTAGAGCAAATGGGAGTTCAACCCCAGGACCAGATATGGAAACCTCCGCTATCTTGTAACATTGCGCTTGCTGAGATTAGGTGAGCCTTTATTGATAACAGAATTAGGAAGTGGCGAAAAGGTTACTACTGGGAGACCCCCTTTGTCTCTTCATTCATTCCCGTCGGCAACGCTGTGGCCCTGTCCGATGTACTTCAACAGCACAGCGCCTTCGTGTTTCAGTGCATGCCATGCGGATGCTGTGCCATCTCTACAATGCGAAAGGGGTCTGTCTACATGGAGACGTGGCCTTTGCCATGACGTCTATCAATACAATCATAATTTATCACTCGACACGTGGACTAGGAGCCGTGTGAGAGGGAAGGTTGGGGGAGTCGCTCTTCCCGCGCTTCCCAAAATATGGCTAAATTTCAAAAGTAGCACTTATCCTTTTGCATGCCGCTTATCATTGCAGATCACCTTTCAGTGTAACGCCCCTCACTGCTAAACCGCCCCCAATTTTATTTATGGCTGTGAGGCATTTCACCGAACTGCCGCTTGTAGGCGATTGGAGATGTCATGCTCGGCACAAGCTTTCGGCCTCGAAAGAGGCTCAAGTGGCCTACTGCCGAGGGCTGTGAACTGACAGGCCAAGGGGGATGGGAAAGCCCAGACTGCAATGTCAGGGGGCGGAACACCGGCCCTGTGGATATAGTGTACTAGTACATGCGCCCTCGGGAAGCAATCCTCAATTGCACTGGGTACAGCTATCTACAGCTAAATTAATCTATGATATTAGGTACATACATGGTCTGGCAAGATACGCGCTGACAAATCCCTAACCAGGTGACCAATTCAAGATCATTCTGCACCTTTGAATGTCGCCACGTACTTCCCACCCTCTCCTCCCCGCCCCTAAATTATAGCACAGTCCCTGTGAGGGGAATGATTTATCTCCAAATCCAAGCTTTCGCCTACTGTGGTAGTTTTTTGTAGGACGCGATCAATGCACCCTGTCACTTGCAGGAGGGACCAATCGCCAGTCAAAAAGAAAAAAGAAAAGAAGAGGCAAACTGGGGTAGGGCAGTAACCCTTTCCAAAAACTGTTCGCACAAAGCTGATCCAAGAGTGTCGTACTTTACGAGCCTCGCTAAAGCGATTTAGATGACGCCGGTGTTCCGGGGGGGGGACACTGAACCCGCTCGTTCGGGATAAATCTAGGTTACTCCGGGGGTGCTGCGCCATACCGCGCTTTGCGAGCACAAGTCGCGTGGAATCTCGTATAACTCACTCCACCAGGCCCTCGTGTTCGGAGACAAAACCCCCTAAGAAGGATTGGTGTTTTCCTCTCACGGTAGGGCCTGGGTGTGCTGAGAGTGTCGGATCTCATTAACTGGGATTTTTTTTGCAATTTTTGCAATTCTGTTAGCGAGCCAAAACCTATCGTGGGCTGATGCAGGGATTGATGGAGATAGTGGATCATAACGGGATTTTATTGCCCGTATATGAAAGGTGTTGTCAAAACAGTTATGTCTAAGGTGACGCTTGTCTCTAGGATATAGCTGTCAGAGCTTAAAGTGGTACCGGTGAGTTAAATGTCTGAAAGTGGGGATATTTTTACGTCCATCTTCTGGTCTTGAGCCTCTTTTATACCTATCGAGTTCCAGGCGGAGGGCTTCCGGTTGCTGCATGTCAGCAAGTGCTGGATCGTGACCAGCGTAGGCTTAGAAGGAAGAGGAAAAAAAGGAAAACTACATACAGAGACCCTTCAAACTGATAATCTCGGGAGATTTAGGAAAAAGGGATTTCAAGTAAATAAATCTCCGTAGGGGTAGGCCAAGTCGGCGAGGAGAAAAAGAAAACAAAGTCCATAAGCGGGTACTAGCGCAGGCAGAAGACTACTGTAGAGAATTGCGGACAGCACAGATGTACTCCTGGGGAGCGAAGAAAAGTTCGTTGGGGGGTTGATGCGGTGACTTTTTTTCTTCCCCCTTGTCAAGTGAACGGGAAAGTGAGATAGAGGCCGGGGAGGCGGGAATAAGCTCCTCTGCGGCGTCAACGAGCAGAATGTGAAGGGTAATTGCAAAAGAGGCCACTTCCCAGGAGGGATCCTCGAGGGTAAAAAGAAAAAGAAAAAACTAAAACTTTGAAGGACGTGAGACCCTTGGTGTAACGCCCCTGCGAAGCTTCTTTCCCGCCCCACGGGCCCTATCATAACAATGGTAGCGAGAAAGTTCTTCTGCCGCGCTTTGCCTGTTAAAGCCTTCCAGGGGGTGGTCGATCACGAAAAAAAAAGGAACCTCTTCACTACTTTGGGTACCTACCGGAGTTATGAAACACCGCAAACGATCTCGGTTGCAGTGTGGAGGGGTCCAGGCTCAGGGCACAACACCCATGTCTCGGGCGTTAGAAGAAGCAAAAGCTATGAAAGCCAATCATGATTAATCACTCGGGTACTTCGGCCCCACATTGTGACCTGCACTCCAGATGTCTCGGGAGATATGGAAGGGATTGGTTTTTATGGTTGATTATTCTTTGTATTCTGCTTGCACCTCCCTTTCACTCCTCGGTTTCCCCTATGCTCATTTCATGATCGGGTTTGGGCCTCCAGGCGTTGAAGAGACGGCCAAACTGCAAGACATCCATGAAACAAATCATGGGCACTCAAAATTTGGCTGCTTTTTCACCTCCCCGAATCGGCGAATAGGTTGGGGTGGCTCTCGATACCGGGTTCCGAAACTAGTATCATAACTCGTACTTGAGTAGCAGGTAAGAAGTATTCGGTATGGGGGTTTGTGGATTTGTATGGCCGCCTAGATACGCGTGGATTTTTTCGCCATATATTCTGTGAATCCCTGTTATCGGGTACTTACTTACTGCGAGTGGTACATCATAGTATCGCACTCTAGCGCCATCTAATCCTGAGCCAACTCCTGGTGCCTCGTAAGTACGATGGGGGGGTAATCATCCGTTTCGAGGGAAAATCCCGCAAGGCATGCAAAGTAGCGGACAAGGACGGGTGGGGACCTGTCATTTTATGCAGAGACGACGTGGGAATCGAAGATCAAAGGGCCGGATGGCAGGCTCGAGGTAAATGGTATGCTTTCAAATACTAGGCCCCCATTATCAAAAATTAGCCCCCACAATTTGTGGAAACATAATGCGTGACACGATTCCCTCTGCGACCTGACTGCCACAACACTACCCCCATGGGCTATATCGTGATTAGGCCGAGCTAAACCTATCGGCCGACGCCCAGGGCGTAGCTCTTGATATTCTGGTGGCCATACACTCTGCTTATCACTTGTGTGCATGGGGTGCAACCACGACTCAGAAAATCAGTGGAGTGGAGGAAAAATTATGCTTGTCTTAGGCAAGAAGTATCAGCGAATACGAGCGGTGAGCTTGTGATACCCGAGGATTTTCTGCCATATATTTTGCGAATCCCTGTTTCCGGATACTTTTTGCTTAGGATAAGTAATTCAAACTGTCTCTTTGAAACTGGTGAAAGCCGCTTGGGGTCTTGAGAACTAACTTTAGTACCCTAGGCGTTTAACTGGTTTCTCTATGGAAGACTAGGAGGGTTGAAGGCGCCCCTGAGGCATGGTTATATGTTCCCATCCTATCGCAAACTAGAGTCCCATAAGGGCGATAGTAGGTTGAATGCTCTAGATTATTGAATGTGCTAGGAGTGTGCTAGAAAGGTGGGGCCGGAGCGATCAATCATTAAGAATGGGGGAAAAGAGAAGAGGGGGAAGTGAGGAGAGGAGAAAAGAGGGCGTTAGTAATATCATTCCAGATATAATTCCTGGTGTTAAAAGTGGTCCTTTCAGGACTTCGAATCCGCGATCGATGCTAGCGTGGTGGTGGCTTAGATATTAGAGACTAGGAAATATTTTTTGACATGTTGGGTCACTACCGGTAGGGGGAGTGGCATATATTTGGCTAGGCCAAGAGGAGCGCAAGGGGAGGATTTTCTTACAACCAGGTGGCCTATGTCTGGGGGGAGTATCCCACGTTGCGCATTGATAACTTACGGTAGTTAGCTAGCATGTTAGGAAAATTGGCTTAAGTTGAACACACACACATACACACCAGTACGCACATGTGGTTACTTGGTTCGTTGGCTTGTGTACTCGTACATATTCAGGAATGCTTTCTTGCAAATCGAGCCAACACGTTTGCTGCTCAACCATCTGCGTGCTTCGTGGCTGCCATGCCAGCATGTGTGGAACGGCAAGTCCCCGCTACCGTGCAACCTTGAGATCTTTGCCTGCTCGAACCCAGCCCCGAAGAGATGGTACAGCTTTACAGTGTTGGTACGGCAGTTTGTCCAGCCTCCGAAGAGGGGGGGGGGAGGGAGAAAGAAAAAAAAGCACAAGAAAAATTTGGGGAAAAAACGATATTAGAAAAGTTGAAGCAAGAATGGGATCACTGATTGGTGTTTGTCGAGGGGTGGGGTATTCCCGACCTTTGAGACGGAATGGTATTGGTTAGAAAATGAGCCTGCAAATTAAACAACCAAAGCTTATCGAAGAGGGCCATGATGTCAAATGTCCCAGGTGCAAGCTAACTGGTTTGTCGCGGCGCAGTGCTTGCTGAGCGCTTGGGACTTCCTCTGGAAGGCATGTCTTGATCGCCTACCAACGCTCGTTGCTTTTGTAGACAAGAAGTTTGAGGAAACCTACTGTTGATCCTTAAAGCTGCGGAGTTTGGCGTGCGGCTGGAGATAAGTTGTGATCTCCTGTAGGACCGTGGGGATGGTAGATCTCTGGTCCCTGTGTGTGTCTTGCGGAAACATTGTTACTTATCACATACCGATGTACCGATACGATGACCGGGAAGAACTCCTGAACTGAGCACCGAATATTCTCCCTTCTAGATCTTGGGTCCGGGTATCTTTCGGGAGCGTGTTCAACTCTCGGGACACATATTAACACTTGGGACTCCTTATTTAAGTTACTCTTTCATAGGTTTTCCGCCAACAATTGTTAATAGGAGAAATATTTCTCCTTCTCACTGTAGGTGGGCCAAAGCCTTGATTTTAGGAGGGGGCTTTTAGGGTGTGGAGGCAATCTCCATAGCTATCCACCCCGTTGGTCTCTTCAATTGGCGTAGCTGGCCCTGTGTTCGAAGATTTAGGCGAGGAATCTACCGGCAGGTGGAGCCTCTTGCCGGGGCCGCGCAAAGTGGGAGGTATTGGCCCAGAATATCTACCAACAACAGTAATGGGTCGTTGCATAGCAGCAACGCCCTTGGTGGCCGTGAGTGGCCATGTTTGACTCTGAGGCTGGATAGCGGAGCCTCCACTTTGCCCAATTGACGCTGCGGGTAAGAACCGGGACACGTCCACAAGGTCATCTAGTAAACGTGCTGTCTACTCCACTTTATCTTTTGGCTTAATGTCATATGTTTCCTGGCGCACGAGTGAGAGCCAGTGATCCAAGAGGCATCACTCTGATGGGGGAAAGTTAAGTTTTGCCTGGTGTCAGCCGAGGTAAGTTATGCGAGTTTCTCTATTGGGAAAAACAACCCCTTCGGCGGTAGGAGCGGAATAACGTCAAAAGATGGAGATGTCATTGCTGGATTGGGACCTTCCGGGCAGAACTCCGGGGTTTATAGTTTGTAGTTACTAATTCTTGGAACCATCACGAGACTCTGAAAATGCCGCATTTAAGTTAGAGAAACTATAATACATCCACAGAGTTGGTCAAGGCGTGCACAGCCGCCTCCGCGCCCCGCTCTACCGCTAGTTTTGAATATCAGCCCTTAGCCTTTGGCTAGAATGTCATTCCGGGGACAGAGGGGCGGGCTCTCAGAAAGGGCACTCGGAAACAGAATCTGACTAGGCTTGAGGTACACCGGCTCAACTTCGGACCCTATCCTGGCCTCAGGGTAATTATTTGAGGCACGGCAGCGGCCTCAATCTGTCGTAAACCAGAAACCATGGGCTGAATAGTTGGCATGTTATGTTAGTGCACAGGAGTGCCTGCTCTAGAGTCTCAAAGGAGGCATAGGGATTGGAACACAAGCTAGTCTGATTGAAGGGAAAAAAACGAGAGTGGATACGGGCTGAGTTATTTGTTTGTCAGTTTTAGGCCAACAAGTGTAAGTTTTTGCAGTGGAATTGTGACACACAGTACCGTATACCGCACCGGCAGTCTGAAGGCATTACATTGGTTGTGTAGTTGGATTTTATACGTCATGCGGTGTCACATCGTGACATGTCACCCACTGGATCCCTCCACCATTTAATCTCTGTGTAAATTCCCAGCCTTTTAGTCCGGTGGATGGCCTTAGGTTAGCCTAGGTTCTTTGTCAGAGGCAGTGCTATGCGTCTAGGTAGCTCTTCCTGCGACCTGACCATGATTTCTACACTTGAGCTATTCCAAATCTGGTGATATTTTAGGGAACTACTCGTGGAGAAATTAAGCCGTGATCCAAGAAATCAGGAATTTGTGGGATGTAGCCAAATGAGTGCTATTTTAACCTCAAACTCTGCGGCTGCGGGAGTCCTTAGTTGCCTAAGGGATAGGGTATAAGGTCAATCAAACACTGAGAACTAATCACTAAATTTAGAACTTTGATATCTTTTTCTCAGCTGATGTTTGGCATTTGGGGGTGTTTAGGGGCTCCTCGCTGCTTAACCTGATGTCGAGTATGATAAAAGGTGACAACCGCAGACAGAGGGGTAGGGTCAGCAGCAAAAATATTCACCCCCGGCATAGGTCATTCTTCTTGTCTCTAGGGGTTCCTGTTACGCTCCCAGTTATCTTGCTCCAGTGATAATTTACTGGCGTTTATTCCAACATTATCAAAACGAAAGCCGGAATAGCGTTATTTTGGTGAAACAACTATGTTGGTTTTCTCTACTTTTGGTAAATGGCCATAAGATTCTTGAACCTGTGGGGTCATTCGGTGTCACTCGCATGTGCTCTTGAAAATGTTGCCGAAGATAATGAAATAGAGGGTAATGACCAGAGAGAAGGATTTTATGGAGTGAGGCGGAGCAGCTCAAGTGAACAAGAGTAATTTGTACCGGAGCAGTTAAGGAACTCGAGATTGCTTCAGTTAAGAAAGGGAAGGAAAGGAAAGGAAAGACGGGAAGGGAGAAAATTTTATAAGAAATTATTGAACTCTTGCGTGTCCTACCCGTGCATACAAGTTACGGGCATATAGTATCCGAACACTAGCCAGCAGTCCCACGGCAACATTTGGCGGAAATTGACCCAAGGGCATTACCAACCCCAGACCTACCCCCCAGCAAAAAAGTGGTTCTCCGAGCATTTTTTTAATGCTCGACTACTCCACTGCCCCCAGATTCGAACTCATGATGGTCCCTGTTTCAAATTATCCGACCAGTCTCCTAAGCCATTAGGCCATAGGAACTGGCCGATGATACTTTTTCTTCTTGATCTTTTAACTGATTCTTCAGAAAACACAGTTCGGGCGCCTAGTACTTTATCTTTAGTAAAAAATGACATCGGTATCCAATCATAGCACTCTCTCATGATATCGATAGAACCAGGAACAGGGGGGTTCCGGTGAATATCTATGCTCTGCCACCGAAACTCTCATTTTCTTTGTCAGGACAAATGTTCCCCGAACTCTATGGCTAGTATCCCCGATGTAACTATTTTTGGTACAGGAAAGGAGAGGGATGAAACTTTTGTATGGTAAATTATCTATGCGTATTTGGCCGTCCATGCAAAGTTCGGACTCAAGTATTCGGGTTCCATATGCCTGTAACTTGTTCGCCTACTCCTGACTGTATGGCTACGAAGGTGATTCTAGGGTTGCTCCATATCAGAGTAAGACCTGTGACCAGTTCGTGAATTGCCATGCACAGCATACTATTCTACTATTCTGATCATGAAGTAAGTTGTTGAGTTAGTGTTTGGTTGTGGTTGGGCTCTATTTAGTATTACCTTCTGATACTAAAAGAGGTATAACTGCAATCCGACACTTGAGTACCGTAAAATCTCAAACAGTTGAACAGTATGCGGTATGGCTCAGGCTGGCCCATTGAGTAAGGTGTGGTATTTTTATTTTTTATTTTTTATATTTTTCGGAGGGCTGAAGGACACGCCTTTCTCAATGTATTTCGTCCTTTTTCCAGAGAAGGAAATTTCTGACCACCTGCCACGGGTCCAGTTATTGGAGATTCTGTAGTGCTTGCCCACCGGGATAAATAGGAATTTACTTTACCACTGTGATATCCTACTGGAAGAGTGGGTACTTGATCAATGGGATATCTTCTTGGTAGAGTGAGCTACTTGACTAGGATAGAGAATATACAATTAAGGGCAGAAGATTAACTCATTTTGCAACCATTGCTCACTGAAAAGCGGATTCCTACAGCTTCCTCAAATGGTAGCATAGGATCCACTAGGGTCTATGAGGATTTGGGTATATATCTCTCTAGTAGGATGCCATCTGACTGTAGGGGAAGAGCTGGGGGCATTGCTATGGTATGAAACAGGAGGAAGGATAAGAGAACTGGGGTTAGGACCTGATGTGATGGGAGGTGTTTGGGGATGAGAGAAACTCTGTTGATGATTTGCTAGATTTTAACGAGTATTGAGGGAGGAGGGGTTGAGGAATGAGAGATAAATATAATGAAGCCCTTAGGGGATATGTTGTAGGAACTCATTTGATCGAACCATGGACACTTCATTTCAAAAGAAAAAGGAAGGGGTGCTTATCGTACTGTGCATTCATCTTTGGCCCTGAGTTGCGCCTAAGGGAGAGAGCAATCCTCTGTTGGAAAAATGTACAACTGCCTAAGGATCTCACAGATTGCATTGAAGGAAGTGAAAGGTATACATTACTTTCAGACACTATGACAGCAACAAAGCCGGTGGAACTTATCTTATCCGACGGCTAGACCCTATACAATATGGTGGGAATGTCGTGAAGCTCTTGGTGTTGCAATTTTTTGCCCGGTTTTTGGTGGTGGCTCTAAGGAGATTACCCATACTATCACTGGGGCCACACGCAACTCATCGTTGAAATCCATGTTTAGACCCTCCTCCTCCGTACTGGATTCATCTAGTAATGAATCCGGGGGTATGGTCCTTAGTTTGGAAGAGTAAGGTCTTCTACTACAGCCTACCCTGGTCGTGCTCAGCTATCGTAATGTTTGGGCTGGTCGTTGTCCTCTGTCGTTTATAGCTCCTGTATTCGTTATCTCTTCACTATCATTTCAGTCACGTTGTTATCGTTCCTCTCGTCTCGTAACAGCACAATGCGCACACAAAACGCCCTATCTCTCGTGGGCTATTAGCCTCTCCGTTTTCTCAACTACGGGAGAAAATATCCAGTTTTGGGAATACTATCAAAGATATAGGAATACAATACCAGTTCCTAAGTGATATCACTGATTATTGAAATGGATTTATGCCGTTTTTGGAAATAAGCGGAAAGCAGTGAATATCCACAAAAGCGTAGGTGGCATCCGGTTTGGAGGGGCTATGCCCGTTAATTTACATACGCACCCTGCTGGAGGACGAGATAAAATATTCAGTATAAGGGTCGATGTCACTTTGCTAGCTACGCCCAGCGCAGTTCCGTAGAATAAGCAAATGTCTGAGTGTGGGATAGATATTAGCTATTCACGCGTGTATAGATGGGCCTGAGAGTGAGTTGAAGTTAGGAGCAAATATATATGTTTAAGAATTGGATTTCTAAATACTAGTCACTAAGTTATCTGCTAATAACAATTGCTCACGCCTGTCCTCATGAGAAAACGCTGTAAATTTACAAGGCGATCAACGGTAAAAGCGTGGTTTGGTGGTCCTCGTGGGCGAGTTCAGTCAACAGGAGGATCTGGAACAATCATAAATGCTGCTGCCATCATAATTAGGAGAGGAAAAGCAGTCCTTTCTTTTCTCCTCTGCTGCCCCGCCCACGACGATCTCGGATATCACCTCATGAGTTTGGTATGGTCCAGAGTCAGATTCTACCGCCTCATTCCAGTTCTGGTTTTCGCTACAACTCTATTGAGTGAGGCTAAGCTCTTCGGTCCTCTAGTTCCCATAGGGCAGGATTTCTTAAGCCACTCTGCCCTGCGCGACAGATGGTTCAGCGACAGCCCGTGGCGTGTGGATATTTGAGCTTCTGAGATCCTACTAATTGCGCCATGATTAATTGATTCCCGACATCTTACCTACCACGCCAGCTAGGCATTTCACATAAAATCACAGTGGGGGCGAATACTTATACTCCCTGGAGGTAGTATTTGGATATTCTGACATGAGACTAGACAATAGTAATATTATGGCATTGAGTCTACAGTGCATAGCGTACGATATGACGCAATCCAATAAGGCACGGTGGGCTACCATTAACTTACTAGATTCGGGTAGCTGGGCTAGTATAAAAGAATCACCTTAGATTTCGGTGGAAGTGCAAGAGAGGGAGAGAGTGTTTACACATGCTCTATAGAGGGGGAAAGGAAACCCCAATTTAGGTTTTTAAACAATTGTCTCCCAGCATTGAGCTTAGCAATATCAGGATCCAACTCGGCCCCCCACTAGCGTCTTCCTGCAGACAGTCCTCATATGTTACTAGAGCCTCACCTTCAAGTCTCTTATCCAACCATGGTCTAACCTCTGCTGGTGGTCTATCTGAAATCCACCTGGAACCGGGAAACTTAATTGGTCGCCACTTTCTGAAGCGCGGGCTTCGCTGGCGAGGGGCGCCATTGCCGGTCATTAAGTTTATAGTGTGTGATTCCGTTTTCCGGTACTGCGCCTTGCGGTGGTATTTTATGGCGCAATGCCAGTCGTCTATCATAAGGTATCTCTTAGTATTATTCGAGAACTAGGCACCCTTGCCCCAGGAGGTTTCTTGCCTACTACGCTTGAGAAAACACCAATTAACTATTTCTAAAGCCAAACCCCCGGTATGGAGGCCGAGGTGCGCCCTGCGGTATGATATTTCTCCCGATCTTCTACTGTTGTACCAGTCACTTGCTTGGACCCTAGGATACGTGGACAACTTAAACCCTCTGGCTATTCCTAACTCTAGTGTCAAGGTGGCTAAATGTGTAACACATAAACCCAGAATACCTAAGAAAAGGTACCCAGTCTCTAGAATGAGGTGTACGTTAAGTCGTATTGCGTTGGCTTCAGTATGTCTATCTGTCATGCGGGACATTCCCCCTCCGTGAGGCCAGGGCATAACTTGGTAAGGAAGTTGAGTATCAGCACAAAGACAGTTATTGCCCCAATTCTTACAATCCCAGTGTTAAAACATCAGTTAGACAGCTAAGGATTAGGGAAGTTTTAATGAATTGGCTCTGGAGAATAACTGTAGCACCAAAATTAATTTATGCTCCTGTAATCATTACCTCTTCCATAATGTACTGTACAGTACACAGTACCATGACGAAGGCTGGAGGGCCCCAAGACCATATTCGACAACTGTTATGCTGTTAGATACGCATTGCAAGCCGGCTTGTCCTTTTTGTGGCTTGGGTCTAAGGAGCTGCTCACATAACTTTGACTCTATAAATCCAGCCATCAGACCAGTCACGAACCCTCTCTCATAACAGCTCTACTGGCCTCGGCGGGAAGATGGTAAATTATCCCATACACGCACAGAATGCCCTTGATATTAGCGGCTAATAGACAAGATTTGGAGTCCGAGAGAGAGAGAGTCGTGCTAACTATTATACACAAGCCTTACCAAGGCGTAACAAGACCTGAGGGAGTCATTTAGCTAATCAAGTATTAAGTCTCTGATCTAATATGTACTGTATGTCGTATCTAAATGTTCTATCTCAAAATACGATCTAATCAATACCACAATGCTTGCTTGCTTGCTGGGAGCGAACCCCCCATCCCGCCCGGCAGAAATGAGGCATCCCTAGAAAGCCGGGTGGAATGCAAGCAAGAAAGAAAGAAAAGGGGAAAGGAAAAAGAAAAAGAACCTTCATAAAACACCAGAACGAGCAGAAGACTATAGTGTGATAACACATATATGGGCAGGGAGGGAGGCATGAGGTCTCGAGTGGGGCTTTGCTAGCCGTTTCCTACCAGATTAACAAGCGCACAAAGCACTGATTCTGTTTTTAAACCACTGAGAACCTCTCATTAAACACCTAAGGAGTAAGAAACACCTCCGTTGAAATCTATCATACCAGCAACTCAGGAACTTGAAGAGATACACTACCAACCCATTAAAATTCCAAAATCAGGCTTCCGGTAGCATAAGTATTAGTTCCCAAGTTGACATTTCATGAAATACCTAGCTGGCGCAGTGGTTAATACTCCTGTCGCAATTAGCGGGAGCCCAGGAGTTCAATCCATGCTGACAACCAGTTATTATTGAACGATCCGTCATGTAGGGCAGGAGAATTAAAAAATCCTGCCCTATGGGGACTGGGAGATTGAAGAACTTAGCCTTCATCAATAGGGCTATGGGGTTTATCAATCCTGCTACGAGGAGGTAGAATCCGACTCTAGACCTTCAAGGTTGGCGATCGGCGGGTAGCAGAAGCGAATGGGAGGGGGGTTGGCAAAGAAAGAAATATGAAAAAATAAAAACTAAAATAAAGTAAAATAAAAAATAAATAAAAATAAAAACAATATCATAGAAAAATATATAAACGTATCATAAGAATAAAAAATAACAATTGCTTCTTTTGCCTTGGGAAGGCAGCTGTTGTCCTTCTCCCTATTTATTGCCTTGTATAGCTTTTTTTCTTAGTAAAGCGATGTACTACTGCAGCCCAAAATCTATTGCTTCTGGTGCATTCTTATCAGTTAGTATATATCCATCGCCCATACCTAAACCGCACGGAAGACATAGAAAAGGACTCCATTAGCGTTATTACCGCTGCATATTCCTAAACCTAATAGACCGCGACCAAAATCTCCTCACCCCTTACCTCTCAATTTTCGAGAACCTGAATCGGCAGGTATCATATCATACCTGCCAAATTGCGATCTGGAATCAGCCAAGGTCTTAAGGTTTCCTTCAACCCCCCAGGTAGCAGAAAGCTAGTTCACAATGACTTTTGCTTATTTCCTTGCTTCTTCAGTGCCCACTACATCCGCCACTGGCAGGGATGCGAGAGTGGGGAGTTGGTTGTTGCATTTTTTTCCTGCGTTTCCCCTCCTTTTCTTGGTTCTTCCCAGGGTTCTACGGTATGCTGGATTTTGGGCCCCGAATGTTCTGTGTGATGGATGTATGGAACGGAAAACCGGGGACGCGTGGGGCGATAGTAAGGGACCCTGTGAATACTATACTTGAGTAGGGAGAGATAAGGATTTGTTACTCTTGAGCGAATCGTGCTTGAGACATCTATGGTGGCCTTCGGGGGGTCAATCGCACGCCATTTACGTCTGCCTTCTGCCTCGTATACCATTCCCTGGGGGGGGGGTTTTTTTACAGAGCATCACGATTCCGTTCATAAATCAAGCTGAACCCGAATGCATGACTCATTCACCAATCCTCACTCGACTTCCGCAAAGCCTAGTCCGGGGGTTAAACCGCGGGGGGTTGAATTATAATAGATAGTCCTAGGCTCTCGCAATCCCTTAGGTGAGATGTCTCAGGAGGCGTGGTAGCTGTGTAATATCAGGAGGGTTCATAAGAACGCAGTCCCCCTACAGAATTCCCTGTCTGTGAGATGGTCTTATTTCTCTCGTTTTTATTTCTGCACGACTGAGCACGAGAGGTCACAATCAAGGGCGGGGTTGGGCGAGTGTTGGGTGGGTAAATATCTGATCTTAATTCTTCTGAGAGATCTAATTTAGGCAGAGTTGTTACTACCCTGAACCGCTTCCCCGAAAATGGCAGCATTGTATACAATAGTATATCACTTGAACGTGCCAACGTTGTTATATTGAATTTGCTCGCACAACTCAAGAGATGCTATATCACCAGTCCCTCGAAGCTTAATAGTCTGGTGTCATAACATTTCTTCGAAATAGTCTGAGAGCGATGCGGCCAAAAGCACAGACATGAACAGAACAAACTTTCATAACACTTTTAAATGCGTAATTCACCTAAACCGATCCGTATTTCACAAGACCTCGTTAATCCACAAACCAGCCTTTCCTTGACCGGTTCCAATACACACTAGATTGCATTAGTGCCCGTCTGCAATTGCCAAGAGGATGAGATGGGGCGAACTTACTGCTGGTAATAAGCACCTTTTTCTTCTGTCTCCTCATCTCTGCCAGGCCGGTAACGGCCTGTCTAGCACCTGTAGCACCTAGCGGGTGACCGAGGGCAATACTAAAAAAGGTTGGTAAGCTGTTGGTCACTTCGGAGGGGTAGTAAACGTACGCTCCGCCCCGAGGGTTAACCTTCTCCTCCTCAATGCCCAACTCCCGCAGGCAATACACCGCCATGCTAGCAAACGCCTCATTGATCTCAAAGATATCAATATCGTCCTTGGTCAATCCAAACTTCCCAAGGAGCTTGGGAATAGCAAGACTTGGTCCGATGCCCATGATCCGGGGTGCGAGTCCAACAACAGTGCTTCCACAGAATTTAGCAAGAATTGGCTGTCCCAACTTCTCTGCTGTGCTACGCTTCATGAGGAGCACCGCTGCAGCACCGTCAGTCACCTGCGAGGAATTTCCACCAGTGGATTTGTCACCCCACTTAGGGAACGCAGGGCGGATCTTGGAGAGGGATTCAAATGTTGTTCCGTAGCGGATACCGTCATCGGCGGTGACAGTAACCTGCTTGACCTCACCGGTCTTGGGGTCCTTGACTTTGGTAGTGATCGGGACGATCTCCTCGTCGAACCATCCAGACTTTTGCGCGTGCTCAGCCTTCTGGTAACTCTTTGCCGCGAATCGGTCCTGTGCTTCCCGGGGCACGTTGAAGTCTTTACCGACGTTCTCGCTTGTCTGGCCCATAGGCTGTAGGCAGTCCCCCGCCTCTTGGCTTGCTGACAGAACCTCCGGCACGAGTGAGAACCCCTGATTGGGCGTCTGAGACATGCTTTCTACGCCTACTGCCAAACCAATCTCTATCGAGCCGCTGGTGATTTGGTTCGCGATTCCCTGGATAGCCATCAGACCGCTGGAGCAGAAACGGTTTACCGAGGACAGGGCGGTGGTATTCGGGAATCCGGCCGCGAGCGCCGCTGCGCGGGCCTTGTATGGGATGAATGGCTCGTTGACATTTCCGACGGAAATGTCTTCTACTAACTTAGGGTCGATCCTTGATTTCTCGAGGGCGTGCTGGAAGAGTTGCATCAGGAGGTGATCTACTGGGGTATCCTTCAAACCGCCCTTGAACGCCTTGGTTAAGGGCGTCCTCGCAGCGAAGGTTACCACGACATCATCTGGGTTTTTTGAAGTACTATTGTGACCATCGTTAGCTTGAGCTTGCTGGTTGGCGAAATCTGAAGGAGGTAGCTCACACAGCAGCCAGGCCAGAGGGCATCTTGAAGTGGTTGAGGATGGAATTGAGTCGTTCGGACGCCATAATTGTTGGTACAGCAAGTTTAGGATTTATTGAATAGGAATGAATTGCGGTTTATGGAGATCAAAGACGCGGGTTTTAAGAGTCCAGGATGGAAGTTGCTGCTTCGGGTCAGATCGAGTTTGTTTTTAACTTGGTAGCAGGTGGCAATAGCCGAGGTTGCATGCGATGGAACCGAGCTTCGTGGGGGCTGGGAATGTCAGGTTCTCTGTGTGATCACTGATAGACTATTTATGATACTGTCCATGATACTGGTACCGGTATTACCCTAACTTCGGTATTCAGCGTTACTACTAATGTTGGTGCACTTCTTAAGGTCTCCCCCACGATAAACTTCTACCTTATGGCATATACCATACGAGCTCTATCAAGGCTAGGGTAGTGGAAGGGTTAGGGTTGATGTCAATAGTCGGGTGCCCCCCCTCACCTAAATTACTATTGTGCTCTCCGTATAATACTATAGCTTAGAACTAAAGGGGAAGCTAGAGAGATGTTAGGTCGCAGATGTTACACAGTTTGTATAGCGGTGATATGGGACCCGAGTGGTGATGATCGGGGCTGTATGATAGAACACAATCTACTGTTTGACTGTCAGTCAGAGTGAGAAATTGTGAGTGTCATGCCGGGAGACTAAGAACCGCTGCCTTAGAGAACTAAGGGCTTTGGGGGACTACCCTCTGAAGGATAACATGAAATTCTGTACCGGCACGGTGTGGTCTTCTATTCAGTATATTAGTGGTCAATGGGGAATCTTGAGTAGTAATTAGTTAAGATCAGTTCGGGCTTCCTTACTAGTTCCTGGCCCAATAAACGCCCCAAGGCTCTTACCCAGGCACCGTTGCCACACGTAGCCCTGTGCCAAAAGTTATGGCGCCCTGGTTGGTATAGTAGCATGCGCTTTTGTGTTACAGTACCACCTGGGGCACTAGAACTTTCGACACACGGCGGTAACCAGACTGGATCACAGTACCGGCGTTCTCGCCAGTAAAAACTAGAGCATTACACTCCAAGCACAAGTCTGCCCACCCGATTAATATTCTAATCGCTGTTCTAGAGCCGAGCGACAAGGAGATTCGGACCGTTTATTTGCGCAAGTGGCCTCTACAATCTTCAAGAGAGGCAGATTAGTAGAGTGATCACTGTTTGCAATTACCGTAAAAACTGGAATAATTGGACCTCACGCTAGTATTGTGCGTGGACAAAATTAACCACCCACGTTGGAGTTGCCTCTCCTAGTAAGGTCGGTCTTTTTTTCTTTTTATTTGTCTCAGTGAGGCTGAAAGACAGATTTTTCTCTGTGTTTTTCCCCCCTAAGTTAATCCAAAGGAGGGAATTCTAGACGTCTTAGCATGAGGTCCAATTATTCCAGTTTTTACGGTATAGTAGTAACTGCGAGTTGATTGGAACTACGGAGGTGGAATAGCAGCGAACCGTTTAGCTCCTGATTGATACTGCTACCTAAATGTTTGGGCAGAGGTCTTTAAGTTGCAGGAAATTACAGTATCACAGTCTTTACCTCCCCCGACCCCCCCCCCACATTGCTCGCACTAGTGTTTTTTCCCCTTCGACTACCCTGCCGACTGCGGAGCTCGCCCCGTGATAAGGGTATGGTCCAGGGTCGGATTCTACCTCTCGTACACATAATAGCAGGTCTGATTTGCGCTAAAGCCTTAATGAGGAAGGCTAAGCCAAGCTCTTCAGTCTCCCAGTTCCCATAGAGTAGGGTTTCTTAACCACTGGGACAGCTAGCTATTTCACGTAACGCTACCACGTAGGCAGATACTTATCCTACCGAGAGGGAGATTTAGGTTTTTTCTTTCTCACAATACCATAAGGTTAAATATCCTACCATCGAAATATGAACCCATCACTAGAGTAGATACACCCCCAAGAAGGGAAATATGAGCGCTGGTTAGATATCTAACCACCAAAACCCTTCAGATGGAGTAGTGACAGCTGGGGTGCTGGTGATGGAAAGAGGGTAGGTTTTACTACGAGCAAGGCAGCATTTGGAGGGGGCTGCTAAGCATAGGTGTGGGCTACCGAAGGTCATTAGGTACCCGTACATTGGTAGGCACATAACAGAAGGGTATCAGGATGATACAGTATTCACGACTTATGACAACCTTGCTCAGGGCGTTGCATCCAACTTTCAGGTGAAGCGTCACGAGTTGAGAGCCGGTCAGTGAAAAGCTGTTGAATGAAACAGTACCCCGAGTGATTATATATGATAAGATAATGACTTCCAGAACAAAGCACACTCGGCCTTTTGGGAGAGCAATAAGGCGGGGAGGGAGCTTATTGGGAGGTCCCGGACTGGGATCCTGAGATTTTGCTTTGCAGTGTTTGGCATTCGAGTGATGACTTGATAGTTTTTGCTATCATTTGTTATGTGAGGGGGCGTTTTAAGTTTCTCTGTGTCTTAACAGGGTTTTTAGGCCATACCTTAGGGTACTTGCCGGGATTTGCCTGTATTTACGAATAAATCTAAGGACCTGTTTGGCAGAAATGGGACCGTTCCGTTGGGCGGCCGTTTCTGCTCTGAAAATAGCATTCTCCCTGTTTTGAAACGGAAGGAGAGGGTCATTTGCATGGGGGAACGGAACAGAACTGTTATAATATCCAAACAGGCCCTAAGGACATAGCAAAAAGAAATCCTAGACAACGTACACTTTAGTATGATACCCGCTCTTTCTAAAGGCAAATACGTCATGCACAAGACCCACACTAAAAAGCTGTTAGATATCTTCTATCCCCCTTCCGCCTCGCCCTCCACCTCCCCCTCATCAAGCATCTCCGACCCTGCCTGATCCTCAATCCTCCTCTCCAAAACCCTTACTAACTCCACCCTCATTACATCTCTCTCCTCCTTGATCGCCGCCTTCTTCACGGACCGCTTATGCCGTGAGCTCTTGACATGCAGCCCCCACATATCTTCATTTATGCAAGTAACCCCACACACGTTGCACGTCTTCTTAACCCACAGATCCGGTCTTGAGGAGAAGTCTTCGCGCTTAGGCTTCAGATTTTCCTCTGCTAGAACTGAGAGGCTGCGCGGGTCTGGTAGGCTGGGGTCCCCGCTGGCAAGGAACTGCTCTGCGAGGGCTACGGCAGGACTGGTAACGGCTTCCGGGATGGCTGAAGGGTTAGTGGAGTTTAAGAGGTAGATATGCGATGGCGGGTGGAGGGCGTTGAGTAATTTTATACGGATCCAGCGGGTTTGGGTGCGAGCGTACTGGCGGGTTGCGGTTTTCATGGTTTCGATACAGCGAGCGCGGACTTGCGCTAGTTCTGCTTGGAGCTTCTCTTCGAGTACTTTTGGTTCTGGGTCTGTATCTTGCTTTTGCTGCTGTTGGTGGGAGTCGTAGAGCTGCAGGTATGGTAGGAATTCCTTGAACCCAATACTTTGCCAGATTCCCTTCTTCATGTCTACTTCCACTGAGTCGTATATCTTCTTCATCTCCTCTATCTCGGCCCACATCCCAGCATCGATCATTTTGTCCACTCGGGCGTCTAGTCGCTTCTTGAGCGCTTCGGTCTCGGCGTGCACCCAGAAAACCAGATTCCTGTGCCGGCTCACTCCTTTTTCTACTCGTTGAGCAGCGTAGACTTCACTTGCGGTTTGCTTCCCGTCCGTGGAATAATATATTTCAAGAGAGCGCCGGATTTTCCTACGATCGTTAGGATGCCACTTCTCCGCTATTTCCGGGTCAACGCGGCGGAGTTCTGCGAATAGTTCCGGAGTCGGAGAGTTTCTAAGAGATTAGATACCATCCGCCAATGCGCAATACAACGGGAAGGTGGAAATACAAGATCGGATATTTAACAGCTAAATCCTCCCCCGTCTCCGGCAGGAAAGGGTACTCCTCTCCCTCTGCCCCGGTTGGACGCGGGAACAGCAAAGACTGAACGTAATAATGAGTTCCACCAACCACAATTGGCAGCTTCCCTCTGCTCCTGATCTCCTCAATCTATCCACTACCCGTTAAGTAACCTCGCTTCCCTTCCCACGAAATGCACGAGACGTACCCTTTTCTCGGCCTCTTTCACAAACTGGCCAACGCGATAAACTTCGTCGATCGGTAGGAAACTCAATAAGTAATGCGGTATTCCGCCCATTTCCGCCACGGTTGGCTTATTAGTTATTATGGGGAGTCCAGCGTACATTTGCATAGCATCGCTGTTAATGATCTCGCCATTAAGAGCATGGGCAAGGTCTACTGCCAACTATAAGCAAGGTACAGCCTTTGTTAGCCAAAGCTTCCCCACTCTTTCCTCGCGGATAGGCGAGGCAGGGAATGTTCCCTGGGGGGGTAATATTAGTACAGTACCTGCGATTTACCAGTCCCCGTAGCGCCAATAACAGATATGAGTGGAGGCAGGGGTCCAGCCATTTTCGCTTTTGTCCGGAAACGCAGAATATGCTTCAGCAGCCCAAACATGCAAATGCGGGTCTGGGGTTTCCTAAACCAAACAAGTGGGGGCTGCGGAGGAACTCAAAGGACCGACCAATGGTCCCTAAAGTCCGGGTAACCATCGCCCAATAGAATCTGAATTAAGGTTCCCTCTGCCAAGATGGCCCCTTCCAGGCATAGTACTTGCCAGATTCAAAAGTATTGAGAAATATTCAGCAAACTTGGCGCCAAGGCCGCCGGTGAATTTCCCAATACTTTTGAATCCGACAAGTACCGGTACGATAATATTATGGTACAAGTGCTTTGCGTTCGCTTGTTCTTCGAACAAAGCATCGATCTCCAAATCTCCAGAGCTCCCCCCCCACCCATCACTTCTATTATCTACACCAACAAGAGACAGCACCTACCGCCATCTCAGCCACCAAAATGGCCACAATCCCCCGTCCAAAAACTCCCATCGACGAAACCCTCTGGCGGGACCAGGTCTGGTACCGTCAATGGGGTCCCATTACCGAAGTCACGGCTATGGACTACTTCCGCATGTCTACCTTCTTCGACCACACCAGCAACAACGGCACGCTCTTCCAGCAGATGCAATTCAACCCGCAATTCCGCGAGGAGCTGAGAACCCCCGAGCTGTTCAACCGACGGCTGGCAACAATGACGGGAGTGGAGTACATGCTTACTACAGGGAGTGTGGAGAGTGGTGTATGGGTTATCCGGAAGCAGCTGAGGAAGAGCCCCAGATATGATGACAATGTACGGGAGGATGATATCACAGTGTTAGCGGCCTACTATATTATTGGGGAGAACATATATCAGGCGCCAAGTATTGGAGCGGTACTACAAAATCGGATGGTTGGTTTCTGTCCCGTCCGCCCTTATCCGCTCTCGTTCGGGAGGAAGTGGGATTAATCCAGATGGAATATAATAGTTAACCACAATATCCGCCCTCCGCTCCGCCCTAGCCGTCGCAACAAACCTCTCCTCCTTTGTACCAACAACCTCGACCAACCCATCCTCTTCCTCCCAGACTTCACAAGCTTCTACCGCCAGCGTTGCCGCATCAAGCCAACAATCTTCATCGGCATCCCAACCTCCCCCCTCCTCACAATCTTCCTTGGCCACTTCAGCCTCTCCACCACCACCGCCACCACCCGCTTCATCCTCTTACGCCAATGACCCCCGCCTACTCACGCAGGCACTATCCCTATCCTTTAAGCACCACAACGAGTACATGGATGACCACGCCCCGCTGCTAGGTGACCCTGCTAGCTTCTTGCAGTCACAGCCAGGCTCGCAAAGGAGTACTACGCCAAATTCGCAAGCAGATCTCGCGGCGAAGAAGCAAGCTGCGGCGGCAGCGGCAACCATGAAGAAGGCGGGGGTGCAACAGCAACAGCAAGGGGCAGCGCAGGGGCAGACGAAGAAGAAGGGTAAGGGAGGGCCGTAGATATTGGGGGGTTGTGGTTAGTGTGTGCGTGTGTGTTCGGTAGTGGAACTTTCTGTAATTTTATGGGATCATAGGTGTTGGTTTGGGGGGTTTCCTAGATTCGGTTTGTACGATATATGGCACTCTTAATATCCAGTTCGATACCATCACACTTTGCTCCGTTCCGATAGAGAGGAAGGGTCGCTATCCATTGTAGTCTATGTCCACAGCTGACAGTGCAAAAGCGGCCCTATTACAGAAACACACAAGACCATCGAAGATAGTGATTCGAAACTCGGGATATACCAGGACAGCAAGCTCCCCCAACCGCACTATTATATTCAACAGAATCTATCCCACCACACCGCCACCACCACCATTTGCGAATACAATTACCCGCATTGATAGTAATACCTCGGTGCAATCCCCAATCCCAAAGGTCCTTCATTCAACACCAACCACAACCAAAGACCGCTCGTTTCGAGCACGGTATCATACCCCCCCAAAAAAAATTAGGAAGCAAACTACCATATCACACCTCCAAAGTTGCAATGCCTACAACCCACCACCCCCACCCCCTCCTCCTCCGCCCTCCAAGACCCCTACCCCTTCCCTTGGGCCATCACTACCACTCACTCGTCCACAGCCCCACCTACCCAGCAGACACTAGCCACTCGCGCCTTAGGATATGTTCCCATCGGGAGTTGAACTAGCTAGCGCGAGGTGAGATAGGGCTGGGTTCTAGATATGGTTTGTAATCGGGCTGAGGTTAGTCAGCTGGTATATACCCGTTTGCGTTGGTGGTTTGCCGCTAACTTACGGTATTGTACAAGTACAGCACGAGCAAGGAAGCGGGTGTGGTATGCAAGTTCAGTTTAGTCTGTGGTGCTTGGGCGGGTGGGTGTGTAGCGGGTTCAGGCAGAGGCGTGTGAGTATCGCACCAGTAAATAATAAATAGAGGGGAGAATGGAAGTAGGGTATCTAGACTACCGGCAAGCTACCGGCAAGGTATCCGCAATGGTAAAACATAGACTAAAATACAGTAGCTACCATACGTTCTTATCCTCGTCCATGGCTCGCCAGAGCACAAGCCTGCAGTACTTGCAAAATTACAACTCTTGCGCGCCTTAACCCCTCCAAGTACCCGTAAATTTATCGCAAAATAAAAAACTAGAGAAACCACCATGCGCCCACCAACCCCACACAGCCCCATAATCAAGATATTAATAGTTCGGAAAATGTATAAGCAGTCAATTCTAACCAACAAAAATGCTCGCAGACTCCGTTCTGGAGACCCAATCTAGTTTCCATGCAATAATAATAAAAAATAAACCAACGAGGAAAATAATAAATACTAACTCGGACAAACAAAACAGAAAAATAGATAAACATACCAGGTAGAAAAAGTTCAAAATAAAAAATAAAAAAAAAGTTCCAGACTTTCCTTCTCCACCCAACTATCCTGGAAAGAAATAGAGAGAGAAAGCAAGGGCCCCACCAATCATTAAGCCCCTCTCGCCCGTTTGCATTACCCCCACATTACACTCGCAACAAGGCCAAACGTAAGATAAACCGCTAACCAATCAATGCTAGAAAGCAAAGATAAAGGCAAGGAATACCAAAGTGGCCGGAATCTAAAACCCGATACTCACTCATCACCATAAAGACCATAATCTAGCGCCTGCACTACACCCCCGCCAACACCCCACTGCTCCATCTCCATGAAAACCGCCTTCATCCATCTCAAGTACCTCCATTCAAGGCTCTCCAATCCCTCCGTCTCCTCATTCCTAACCTCCCATTGGACCAACAATCCCAGTAACTCATATCTAAATGCCTCAATAGGCTTGACAACCATGTCTGGTGCAAAGACCTGATTGGGGCTACCGTCCAGACCGTACTGGTGCCAGAGATACATCTCTTCTTGCGGAGAGGGTTGGTTTTCCACGCGGACGATGATCTCCCAGACCACCATCAACGCCTTAAATATCAGGACCGTGACTATGGGGAACTCGGTGTTGCGGGCGTTCTCATCGTAAGCTGATTGCGGAGCGAGAAGTACACGAAGGAGTGAGAGGAGATGTGAAAGGACATGGGACTGGTCGAGAACGAGCATAAAGTGCTGGAGGGCTGCGGGGTTGTTTGCTGCTACGCGGGCCTTTGCACCGTGGACTGTGGACGCGAGGGCTGAGTAGAGGTCCATTGGGACGTCTTTTTTGTGAAGGACCATGCGGTCTGGGATCACAAGTTGGACGAGAGCAAGATGCATGAGAATATAGAATGCCTTCTCGCAACCTTGAAGAGCAGAGGCCAAAAGAGTGGGGCTGGTAGAGGCATATGTAGTTACCGGAGGGAAAACCGGAAGGTCCTCCGTGTATGGGGTGAAAAGATTGCCAATGCCAGATATTAATCCCAGGGTCGTCAGACCCATTCGCAACTTCTCGAGGCCCTCCTGGCTCTCTGGAGCAAAGACATCGACACCCTTCCATACGGCGCCTTCTTCCGGGGCTAATATCCCAGTCTCGTATTGGGCGTCTATGTCATCAGCAACCTTGCGAGTCAAGTCTAGAATTTCCATTTGGATCGCCGTTGCTAGAATCAATGCAGAAAAGTTGCTTCCAAGACCGCCAGCGTCCAAGAGCTCGTGATGGCCATTGCCATTGAGTAGAATACGAAGGGTCTTGAGGAACAGGGGAGGGGGGACCATCCTAGAGCCGTGGATGTGCATACTGTAATACTTCTGATTCCATACTTGAGCGCTTGGGGCCTCAAACAACTGAGCATCACAGGGCAAAGGGAGATTCCTAAGCTCGGTATACCGGAGTAGCCGAGGGGTTTCAAACGCGAAAGATACATAACAGTCCACAAGGTAAATTGTGAATGCCACCCTACAAACGTCAATATCAATATTCGAAAGGCTCCCGGTAAAATACTATACCTCTTCCTGGACTCTCTATCAACGAATATCTTCCACTGCTGATCAGCCGGAAGCTCCTGGGGGATGTGTCCAGGGGCAGGATTAAAGTACTCATAGTCCCTCGCGATCTACCAATCCGGTCAGCTTCGCAACCCATCGAGTGATACACAATGACCCATACCTCAACAGCTCTAGCAAGCAGAACCCTACCCTTCTTATGCTTCTCTTTCTCTTCTGAGAACAGCCCATAAAAGGCAAACAATAGCAGACCTTGTAACACGCAGAGCGTACCCTCCCGCTGACTTCTATCGGCATACTTCACGGATTGTCTATCCCCATCCCCAGCACTAGATGAAGGAGGATGGGGATGCACCATTGCCTGGGAACTCTCCGTTTTCACCAACGGGGGAGGGCTCATGCTAGGTGGAGGCTCCTGATCACCTCCATCATCAGGTCCTCTTTCAATCCACCTCTCCATTACTCTTCACACCGATCAGCATATTACGAAAATATCACATAGGAGTGCATACCGAAGCCCAGCCTCCCACAATTGCTCCCTAAGCGTCTGATTCGTCGGATCGTAACGCCCACCAAGCGCGCATACGCTTCTGAGAAAACTCGCGAGAACGGTTGTGGGTTGAAAAGTGGGTTTATGCAGCAGTGGGAGAAACGGGTGAAAAGCCGTGGGGGCAAAGTAGTAATCCGCATAATGGGAAATGACCTCTGGGGGTAAGCTGCGAAAATCAGTACGGCTCTAAATAAGCTCGGGGATTTTGTGCGGTACTACAAAGGGAGTTTCCCAGGGGTATAATAAATCCTCAGTCCATCCACAGGTTTTTTAGGCAACTAAAACATATTAGCGGTGCCAGCAGAATGGGAAGAGAGAAGTACATCATCGGCGATGGGAAAACGCCTCCAGAATTGAGACGCCAATTTCTCTACATCATCGCGGAGCTCGTCTTCTGGGTCATTCTGACTCGTAGAATGATGCTTCTTCTGGTGTTTGGCGAGGTTATCACTGACCACTGTAAGCAGCTAGCATTACCACGACAACCCCAGGCGAGATAGCACCGATAGCAAGCTTACACGCAACAGGAGACTTCCGGTACAACCGTTCGTTTACTGTGGTGATCTAGCTTCACTATGGAAAGCTCAAATCCCCTTTCCGGTAGGCAGCCCCATGCCCGGCTCGCAGTAAACAAACAAGTAGCACTAGAGTATCCAGGAACGCATGAGCAGCAAAAGGTCTAAATCGCCGGAGCGCGAAGTTGCGAGAATTCGGGAAGCCATACGGTCTCGTGAATACCAATTTACACCCCGGAAACGTACAGTTCAGGACTTTCTTCGTGGAGTGTTCTGCAAGCACACATCATCAGTGATCCTTCATTTATCCCCCACGCAGCGTGAAAGAGAGGTAGCTCACTATTAAGTTTATGTCTGTTGTTATTATACTGTAAGCCGAAGCCTAATTAGTTATCGGGTCCATGAGATAGATCAAGGAGAAAGAGAAGGGTTTTTTTTCTCTCAGGGTCGGGTGGGCTGGACAGTTTCCCGAGAATCGGAGCTTTGACTCACTCTCGTCGATGACCTCTCATTGCACGTCTCGCATTCATAGGGCTTCGTCCTCCGCCATTCACGTTCATCTTCCTCCGTCCAGTTTCCCCTCGCCTTCTCCTCGAGCACATCCTTAAGTTGGATATCTATCCAGCGCCTCAGCCGCAGAGCCTGAGAAACTGCGCCGGCACCAGAACCCCTCGATCCCGAAGCCACCGAGGGGCTCTTCCGATCCTTCTTCCTCGCCATGAATGGCGGAGGGGAGATGGTCTAATCTGTCTGGAAGCTGTGATCACAAAGGAATGAAATGGGGGGAGAAAGTGAAAGAAAGAGGAAAAGAGGGTTATTTTTTTGAATTTGGACCTGGGTTTGGGTGTGGAGTTTATTCGGTTTGGGGTTGTCTAGTTAGGTTGCGTGTTATCGTTGCCAGGGGGGTCAATAGCTTCTTTAACACCGAGGACCCGTCACGGTTTGCTATGATACATACCTGTCTGCTGTTAGGTATAGCACAGTAACAGTAGAGCGAACTCTACGAGCCCAACCTGAAAGAGCTCGTTCGTCCGACAAACGAAAAACGGCGACGACATCATGCATCGGTGGCTTCTTCCTTTTCTTTTCTTTTTTCCTTTCTTTTTCTTTTTCTCTATCTCTCTTTTTTTTTAGATTTTAAAGTCAACCCTGATCTCGAGACTTCCCGGGCCCTAGACGCCTGTGAGGGGGGGAGGCTGTTTGTTCTTCACGTGTGTGTGTGGGGGGGGAGGGGGAGGGAAATAGCAGGAGGAGATAGAAGGATAACAAAGGAGAGAATGGGAGAGGATAGATAGAGGGGGATGGATAGAGGGATGAATGGATGAATGGATGCGTTGTGTGTAAGCAAGCGAAGTGGGAATGATGAACAGAGTGAAGATGTTCATATTGAAATTTTATTAGTTTCTTACTCCACAATGGCGGTTATCGAAATATTTCGTGATAGGATGGCCATGCATTGTTTCGTTCTGGTTTGAGGCTGAAGATAATGGGATAAGCAAGATGTATGGTGGATCTCGCAAAATGCGGGGGGGGGAAGAAAAGGATTGTGCAATTATCAGAGATTCTGGTAGGCTACCGTAGACCACCCAGAAGCTCTCCCACCTATTGCTTATCCTCCATCACCACCATCACCAACTTCACCAGCAACCCATACTGCACTTCTCCGCTTGCTCTGTAATCAATGGCCAACTCGTAGATGATTGGTGTCGCTCTTATATGAATATAGTGTGAAGTTAAGAATTCAACCTTTTCAATCCATCTCAATCAATCACTTCTTTGTTCTGCACAGAAACTATTAAAAAGAAAATCCCCCCGAAAAAAAAACGAAAGGGTTGTTTTTTTAATAATTATTTTCTTTTTCCCTTTGATCGTTCTGGATGAAGCTTTTTTCAGTTAATGTGTTCTTTTTTAATCTCCTTAAGGGAGAGAGGGAACCTTTTCGCCCCCTTTCCCCGCATACATACACTCTTACACCACCCTGATAAGAACACGCTCGAGTTCGGCCATTATTTCCCCCCCCATTCCTCTACACAAACGAACGGACGAAACGGACGAGAGAGAGGGGAAAGCGAAGGAACACGGTAGGAGAGGAAGGAGAGCAAATATCTACCACGTTAAACCATCCCACCTCGCATATCGAAATCCACAACACGGGTCTTTACCGTATCACTCCAATAACCCGGCATCCTTATATCAGTCCAGTGAGCACAAACCCACCACGACGCACAAAAAATAAAATAAAAATAATTAAGGAAATCCCCTATCGAGTCCCCAGATACCGGTAAGCCAGACGGAGGAAGAAGGCCAGTCAGCCAGCCCTGCCAACGCAGCTGCAAGCACAGCGTTTCCTTATCAGAGATAAGAATACCCTCTTCAGTGGTACGCCGGAACCTTCCTTCCTTCCATAACTATCATACCTTATCCATACTACCTACTTTGCCTACCTTGACCTTGACCTTACCCTAGCCATCAAAATTGCTTGCTTACTTGCAAAACAACACAGCTAACGCAATTAATCTCAAACAGAGTATTACTTTTTTTTAACTTTTTTTTTCTCCTCTTCCGAGCTATCTCCGCTCCTTTCGAAAGTTTCCTCCCCGAAAAAGAAAATATTCCATATATATATATATACAAACAGGAGCACCCGGCCAATCAAGAAATGATTCACCAAAAACAAATCAGATGCCATCAGCCGGTCGATCACTACCAACGACTCGTCCGAAATCATGGCGATTACAGCGTCCCCACGATAAGGGTAACATCGCAAAAGGCGATCAGGAAAAGTACCAACATAAACTGTAATTGCCGCTTCCCCCCTTTCCCTGTGACCGGCCAACCACCCTTACCCCTTTTATCAATTGCACAGCATTGAAGGATAATAATAATGGGCGGAGCAACAGTGTAAAAGCCGTCCAAAACTTCGTCATAGGCGGGAATCAGCCAAATCTCGATATAATCGCAATCTCATTTGAGCATAAATGTTTCAGTGAGGCCAGAAACAGAGTACTCCCCTCCCTCCCTCCCTCTCCCCCTCCTGCAACCCCCTCACCTTACATCCCCACCATCACCATCACCACCGTGCTAACGCTGACATGTGTAAAAAACAACGAAGGCAGAGTACGTATCTGCGATAAACGCCAAACTCCGCGAATGGAACTACGACGACATATCTGACGACGATACGACACCCTCCTCCCCCCCACAACCTCGCATCAAAAAGCAAAAAACAATCTCCCCGTCACCACCCTTACCCACCACCTCCACGAGCACCATTGCGAGCAACACCACCACCACCACCACCACCACTACCAACACCGCCTCATCCTCATCGCCGAGTCAGCCCTCCAGTCCGCCGTTGCCCCTACCATTGCTTCCGATGGAGACGACCAAGACCCTGACCACTCATCTGCCCACCCCTCCGCAAGGGAAGATACCAGGTGGTGGAGGTGGAAAGGGGGGGGACTTTGTGCACTTGTTTGATCCAAAAGTGCTCGACAAGATCGACTTGAACGACCCGGTGAAACGTGCAGAATGGGTTGGGGCGGTATGGGAGTACTTTAATAGTGGGGGCATGTGGGACCCAGGACGGCGGGACTGGGAGAGAGAGGGGTGATGAGAGCATGGGGGGCCGATGGGATCGAGATGGAGGATGGCAATGACTTTATTACTATCGTGTGCTTCTCTCTACGAAAGATAGCGACTGAAGGAGCGGGAATCGGGAGGATATTTTCATGCCTAAAATTAGTTTACTGTACCCTTTTTATTTTTATTTTCTATTTTATTTTCTATTCATCTATTCATTTCGAAACAAAGAAAAAGAAAGGAAGAAAAAAAAGCTACTTGTTTCCCAACCGAAAGGTCGAGCCAGCACCTACCGGGATCTTGGGTATGCCAGTGATAATCGAAAATCTATTTCTGCTGATCCCATCAAAACCCTATGGAGACAAGGGTTATGGACCCACGCGAGCATTTTGCAAACTCATAAAAGAAATCCCACATCCCGAGTGATAATCTGTGTCTCACCCCCGAATACACTGGACAACGTGTTCGACCGATACTTAGCGGGTTGAGGTTTCTACCAGTAGAGCCATGATATTATATTATTCACACTGACACCAATATCCTCACTGGAAAATAAAAAGGGAAAAGCCTAAGGGAAGAGAAGAAGGGTAGGAGAGGAAGCTAGAAAGGAAAAACCCAAACCGATGAGAACATGGAAAGAATTTTTTTTTTGTAAACTAGGAAAAAAATGAGGGATAAAAATGAGGGGGAACTGAACTGAAGCTAGAAACTTTATGGCAATATGGCAATGTATCCATCCACGTCATCCTATAGCAAAACAAAGAAAGAGAAAAAAAGTGCAAAAGCGAGCAAGTATATCATACTATGTAGCTTGAGAGATAGAAAAAAATGTAAGCAAACCCCTAGCTGACTAACAAGACAAAAACGGACACGCGAATAGAACACCTTGTGAAAGAGTGAGAATGAAAATAATAAAATCACTCCACCTCGGTATGCTACCTAGACGACAAACGTACAAACAAACGCACCCAGCCGGAGATTGAAGACCACACCAGGCCCAGGAGCTGGCGTTGCTGTTGTCCAACCCCGTTTCGTGTTCTCTGTTTTCAACCTTCTTCCACCCTCCCGAGCTAAACGAGAGGGAGGAGTAAGGAATTAATAACAGAAAGAAAAAAAACCTAGGGATATGATCGATAACTGACGCGAAATGAGATGTGAGTGGGATGCCCTCGGGAGGAGGATATCATACGTGCAGAGTCGGCCAGTTTTTTCGTCCTGTTTGGTGATCCGTCCGTCCGCCCGTCCCTCTGACCTTCGAGCAAAGGCTGTAAAAGCAAACTCGGGTATAATAGACCGACATAGACTACCCACAAAACACAAAGTAAAGAGCAAAAAGCGAAAACCCCCAAGAAATTGAAGGGTGTAAGGAAAAAAGAAACACAGCCACTGGCTGTAAACATCCCCGATAAAGTACGCGTTCCCTTAGCCTCCCCCCCCCCCTCCCCAACACAACAACCCCAGAAAATGAGCAAAGAACAGACTAGCGTTTCCGAGTGGCTCGACGCTTTCTGGTTGCAGGTGCCTTTTGTTCCTCTAGCACCTTTTTGTCCTTTTGTCGGTCGCCAGGGTGGGTCTCGCCGACTGGAGATGCGCTCCCTGCAACCTTAGACAGGAGGCGGCGAGGGTTGCTTCTCGAAGGTTCTATTGCAGGGGAACGGCTTCTGGTTATTGTTTTTTCGACAACCTCTTTCTTCTTCTCCTCTGGCCCGTTTTTGTTAATGTGCTCATTACTGAGGTGGGTCCCATTGGGGGGTGACTCGCTCTTTGTGCTTCTGGTCGGGCGGATGGGTTCTGGGACTTTGAGTGGAAGGGTCACAGCTTTCTTCTTGCCTTCAGCTGAGGGACCGGCCGCTTCGATTGGTGGTAGGTAAGTCAGGAAGAATTGAGCGCGAAGGAGAAATAGGGTGCCTTGCTCATTGCCTCCGCGCAAAACGGTAATATTTTTGAAAGAATTACCATTAGGAGGCTTTTCGGGACCGGTGCCGTTTTCTTCAAGAAGGATGCGCTCGATCTGTCCGGGAGAATGGACGTCATGCATTGTTTTGTTCTCGACGCCGGTGACAGATTGTCGCATCTGGGCTGGAGGGTAGGATAATTGCATAGCACCGGTTGCCTGATCAACAGCTGTAACCTGTAAATCGAGAGGATGTTAACTCTACTGTAGCTGATCAACGCTCAGGACTCAAGGGGGACAGGCATACAGTAGCAGTTTTCTCAATTAGTTTGTAACCAACGAATTGACGTTTCAAGCAAAGGACGTCATTGACTCGAATGACATGATGTCGGGCCATAGTAGTCAGTTTGACCGAAGCTGCTTGGCCCGCTAGGGCCGTGTTTATGATCTCCTTCTTCTGTCCCCAGAAGGACTCCATGGCACGATCTTTCATGAATTGGAATTCGTCGTCAGCTCGACGACGCATGATTGAGTCAATTTGGTCGCGGAATTTTTGACTGTATTTGCCCTGCTCTAGGCGCTCCCCAATAGCACTCAACTGCGTCCGGAACCGGGTGTCATTCCAAAATGGTGGAAGAATGTCTGAATCCAGATTACTGTTAGGGTGACTAGGTTCATTGTCATCGACCTCTCTATCAAATCCCGGGAGAAGAGTATAGAGTTTTCGCTTTTGCTCGTCGGTGAGCAAGATGAAACTTTCGGGAGTGACAAGACTCTACGAATGGTTAGTTTGAAAAATGACGGTGATTGGATAAAAGAGCACACACCTCAAATCGGTTCACCAACGGGTTTCTGCGCTCGATGACTGGCGGCACCCATGGCTTCTCAGGGCTCTCAGGGCACTCTTGGCAACTAGGGGTAACCAGCCTCTCTGTTGGCTTTCCCGGTTCGACGTCAGATCCATTCTTAACGGGCAGAGTTACAGCTTCAGAAATATCAACAACCGCGTCCTTTGGTTGAATTGAGTCTGCGATGGTCCTCTTTAGTTTCTTATCGTGCGAGCCTGTTGGCGAAGAAACAGACACCGCCTTTCTCTTATTCCCTCCTTGGGCTTGAGGAGGAGGGCTGGGCGCGGGCTCGGGATTGGGTGCGGCGGGGGGGTTTGGGTCAACGATTGTCAGAGTTTCTACACCAGTGGTTGCAAGCGACTTTTTCGTAGCTATTCTGCTCGACGAGCGGCGTGACATAGAATCCATGGTTTAGTCTGCGCATCAAAATTAGATGGCACTTTTAACAAGAAAGCGAGAAGCGCCCGATGATGGTGATGATCCGGTTAATGGGGAGGGGGAGGTATACTGGAGGGACACTACGAACGGTAATTCGGCCGATCGGGTAAAATCGTAGTTTTAGAATGGGGGTTGTGGGAGGTTCAAGCTAGAATGGCAAGTCGTTAGACAACTTTTATATGGAGAGGAAAAACGGGGGCATCTAAACCTTGATGCGACACGGTACGATGCGATGCGACAGTAGAAGGCCCGATTGAGAAAAGCAAGCGGAAGTAAGTCGTAGCACTTATCTGGCACTTATCTGGCACCGGTGTACTAGTAGAGAAATATATATATATATATATATATCGGTCGGGGTAAAGTAAAGGAAGGAGGGCACGGTAAGGAACAAACCGAAGCGGGTAAGCGAAGCTATTCGCTCTGTGCGGAGGTAGTGTTTGTGGTTAGAAGGGAAAGAGAGGGGGGGATGGGGAAGCAGAGAGGAGGGGATACAAGGTAAGGTGGGCAGGGCTGCTTTGTGGGAGATGGGAGGGAGTTTAACGAGGGTATGAGAGAGGGCAGTCCTTGGGAGACCTAAGGTGAGAGGAGGATGATCGTCACAACGCGTGCGCCTTGCGGCTCCCCACACTAAACAAAAAGTTACCCTAACCCTTGCCGAGACTTGGCGTTTTCTTCCGGGCCTCTAGTGCTGCCGCTGTGTCCAGAGAAAGCTCTCCTGAGCTCCACTTGTTCAAATACTGTACTAGGGAAGCGAAGCCATATCATACGAACAAGGGCGCCTTTCACTACCTATCACAGCATTATAGAATTTAATATGGCGTGCTACTTTATCCCCTACGATGGATGGTTCGCTGAATAACTGGTAATGTAGTGAAGTTAGAGTTTGCGCAGAGCTTTTAGAGCCGCAGAAACCCTACCCGCACCAGACAAGGGACTTCTTTGGCTAGTCCTAAATAGGCATCCACAAACATTGCCAAGGCTCTTTAGTCCCAGTCTCACCCCATAGGGAAAGTCTGGGTGTTGGAGAATCTTAGGCCCTGTTTGGCAACTTGAAGCCACCGGAAAAAAAAACAGTTTTTTGTTTTAGAGTATGATATGATACAAGAGATAAAGCCACAGTGTAAGGCAGGGTTTGCACTTACAGGCTGTGATTGGAAGATTTGCAATTTTTCTTCTTTTTCTTTTGCCTATTCCCTCTGCCAGCCACCATACCATAGCTACTAAAGTTATTGCCTATTTTTGTGAAACAATAATTGCTTTACACTAATTCCGACAGGCTTACAAGGGATGCCACAGGGAAAAAATAATACAGGAAAAAAATATACTTCAGTATAAAAGTATGATACTAGTACGGTATTTATGTCCAGTGCCCTGACAAAAGTCATCATTGGTGGTCCTTTTTACACCAAAAATGATGATTTTCTGAGGACCAGAACCCCACCACCTACAGTGCTGGGTCATCAATTCTTGGTGAAATAGTGATTCTATTTATTTTAAACAGGCCATTGTAGTATTAGAGTGAAAAGTTTAATATTGAGTGAACCGTGGTGATGCGAAATTGGCTATTTTGAAAACATTTATCTTCTTCTCTAGGTACCCATACAAATTCTTGGTGCTTCACTCTTGCATTAGAATAATTCGGCCCAATTAACTAGCACTAGCAACAGAACAAGGAAATCCTTTATAAAAATGCAAATTGAATTACTGTTAGGTTCCTGGCTGACTATTGATATGTTTCCCATTTTAATTAATTGAGAGGTATCATAGGTGTACCAATAGAGATTTTCAATAACCCGAATTTCATCGATTTTGGTGTGTTTTCGGCAGTACTTGGCCCACCAGCGATGCCTTTTGTCTTGTTGCTATACATGCCAAACACATCACAGTTTGTTTATCCTGTCCCAACTGGAAATACTTGGGGAAGCCAGAAATACCGTGGTATTTGTGGCTTGTCAAACAGGGCCTTAATTGTATTTGCAAAACGCTCAAATTTAAAATTGCCTATCATTTAAAATCCACATTTCCAGTATCTCCTTCAGGTCAAATGATTCATGCAAGCGCATCTGCCAGTATAGATACTCGCACTCATATGACTCTGCCGAGGACGCTCCAGCCCGTATTTTGCGGGGATCTCGCCAAATATTGGCTTGCAGGGGCATTCTTGACAAAGATGCATAAGTGGAGGGGTAGGCACAGCACATTGCACTTCTAGAGCTATGGTGACAAGAAAATAACCACAAGCCATCCTTCACCTGCGCGAATGACCCCTGTCATCGTCTCTCCGCGGTGTTCGCGACCTGCTTCTTCTCCTTCTCCGTCTGTCTCGATCCTCATTGTCCCTTCTGTGCCGGTGCCTATCTCGACTCCTAGTCCGGCTTCTCTGTCGCCTTTCTCTCACTCCCCCCCTGTCTCCGTCCCGATGCCTATGCCTATCCCTATCGCCCCTGCCCTCACTTCTACTCCGCTCTCGTCTATCGCCGCGTTCTCTCCATCTCTCCCTCTCTGCGGGTCTAAACTCTCCTTTCGCAGTATACCCCGCATCTCGTCCCCCAGACGCGCCATCGAGAATGTTCTTCCCAGCTCTCTTCCCAAAACCAACTCCCTTACCCTCCTCACTATCATCCCCAGACTCCTTAATAGCCCTCTTGACCTCGTCCTGGTCAACAGGATCCATATGTCTCTTGGTGGCCTTGAAACCTAAGGCCTCACTCAGAGCATCTTGTTCCACTTCCTTGATCTTCCGGATCTCTTCCTTCCGGGCTTCCTCAGCCGACATCTCACCAGCCCCGGATTTAGCGTACCATGTCAAGTCCTTGTTTTTCTGCCATCGACCGACAGCTAAAAATGGACCAGTTAGCCAGTCAAAAAAAAAAGCAAGAAAGAAAAGCGGGGGAAGAAGGGGATGCAAATAGATATATAGTATTGGTGGGAGGATTTATAGCGATGAGAGAGATGGACAAGTGGTGGGAGGGGGTGGGGGGAGGGGGTAACACACGGGCCATAAGAGAATGCCCCAGATAGTTCTCACGATCCTTATCCTCCTTGACATCCTCCCATTTAAACTCGGCCCGACCGCCACGCGAGGAGTCGCCCTTGCGCAAGCCGGATAGGAGATCCATTACTGCGCGGGGTGAATAATAGCCTCAGACAACCCTCGGGGGGAGAGAGGATTCGATGGCTGATAGGGGTTTCCAAACGGGCGAGCAGGCTGGCAGGCAAACGACCAAGTGACGTTAACAGATAAAAAAGGCGGCCGGTAGGCTGATAGGTGATGTAGGCAAGTGCAAGTATGTATCTGTCCCGTGTTTTGATTGACCGACTGAGGAAGGATCGGAACGATTTTTAAAAAAGCACTCAACTAGCTACGACCAGCACCCGATACCACTTCCACAGTTCGAATGCTTGAGTTTGGTAGGAGTATGATACCGGTATGTGAAAGCGGGAGTGTTTGTAATACAAATGACGAGACTCCAAAAAATGCTTGTCCTCGCTCACTCAGCCCCCAAGGGGGTTTTTTTTAAAAAAAAAAAAGAAAGGAGGAGAGGGGAAAAGAAAGAAAAGGCGTGATTGATTTTTCAACGCCTCCGCCTGATGACACCTTACCAACGAGGTGAAGTGAAGTCAAATTTTACTGTCCGGTCCTCCAAACCCTAACCACTAGCTCAGGGAGCCGCACCACGACTCGTGCCCACCCAGCATATGATCCAACCGAGCCTTACTCCACCTCTCTCCTCTCTGGACCGCTCGTATAGTACTACCCCCCCCATTTGCGTGTTTAGTGTTCCCCATTCCCTTGCAAGGAATGAGAATTTCAATTATGCCCATAACGGATCACTTCAAGGAAAATCCCATCCACCATGGGCTTCTGTGGTCCCGATGGGCGGGTTACGAGCGGGGGCGTTCTAAGCAGGATAAGCAGGAATTTAATGTTTAAGCATTCTTTCAAACAACTACTTGTATCGTATGGCGGCGGCGAAAGGGTTTTTTTTATTCTCACTTTTTGTCGAGTGTGCCCTGCTCGAGCACTGGTTAGGCGAGCATGATAGGGTAAGCTGGAGTCTTGAGTGTTTCATCCCATCCTAAAATGCAGGATTTAAGCGAATGGGGAGTTGCAACGAAAATTTTTCATGGGGAAGGAAGGAGTTGGCATTGCGACAGCACGAGCTGTCTGGTCGAGCACTGCTGCGAGCGCACTACGGCGGGTATGATACCGGTATCATTCTTACCCCGGTAGTCTACTCTACAATTCGGTAGGGTGGATAGATTGGTGTTTGCCACCTCCAATGTTCCGATTTCTCTCGTTGTTTTTCGCCGCTGTGGGGCGAATGGTGTTGTTGGTGGTGGTGGAAATGATAACGAGGGGATGAATGGTGGATGGATGGGGCAGGATGTCGTGAGCACTTACCGTATGCGCAGGATCGAGGAGTTCTTAAATCCATTTTTATTTTTATTTTCTTCATCCCAAATATTCTGGGATGGGGGAGGGGGTTTGCTTTACTCTTTTGCTTGCTCACTTGCTTGCTCAGCCTTCAATTGATCGACTAGATGCGTCCATATCTATCGTGATTGTAGGGGCGACGGCGGTGGAGGTAAGAGTCAATTACGTTGGGAAGAGCGGGGGGGTTTGAGTTACATTGGGTCCTTTTTTTTCTCTTCCTTTCATTTTCATTCTTCTCTCTCTCTGCTCTGTGCTTGTGATCATATGATCTATTGGTGGTGAGATAACTTATGATACGGTGTGGTACCCGCGCTGGAGTCATGTTGGGCCAGAAAGGCTACACGTACTGTATACCGGACCGAATTATGCTATACTGTATCCACCGCATCGACCGCACAATGCAGAATGCAGAAGCAGGTGGGAACAGATTGCATGATAGATATGGGGTGCAGGTGGCTAAGCATCACCAACCATTCCCTCAATTCAGGTCTATTCCACACAAACACGACATACAGCCAGACAGGCCAGTGCAGCCTTGTCGTTCCTCTAACAGGAGAAGGGGAGGGGGGAGTGTTGATCAGTAAGTTGTCCTTCTTCGTTCTCTTTCTTTCTGTCTCTCTTCTAATTGCCGAAACGGCGAGAAGTTGTGATATTATTTTTTGCTTCTTCCCTTCCTTCTTTGCTTCGCAATGCTACAGCAACAATTGTTTGGCTACCTTCCCTTTAGAACAATCACATTTTGGCCAGGGGGCCACTGTAGGAAAAATGGGCCTCGTTTCTGGTGGGTCGCGAAGCGAAGAAAAATAAAAAAAAGACCGTTTTCACGATGCTACCGAAAAGTCTGGTATGCAAGTCGTGCGGAGACTGGGTGTGACAATAAAAAAGGAAATAGATGTGAAGGGATATGGACGTTAGACAAATGAATAAGTAAAGTACCGGCTGTTAAGCGATGAAAAGAATTGAAGGAAAAAAAACAAAAAAAACAAGGTATTTTAAGAGCGCATCTGGAAGGGGATATATCGTTTTTTTTTATTTATTCTTGTTTTTCACCTTCTCGCTCGCTCCTTTGAGCCCGATATGGAGGGAATAAGAGGTAGGAGGAGGGGGGGGAGGGGGCATACGGGATGGCTTTTTTTCTCTTCTTTTCCTTTTCTTGATCATTCGGGCTGGAAACGAAACAACCGACATGAGGCAAGAATGCTCGATGATGATGGTGAATGGTATACCGGTACTCTACTGCCATAGATTACTCCCGGTGGTTAAAAAGCTGGGGTATAGTTTATTGAGGGGGAGGTTTTTCCTTCCTCTCGATCAAGCATGGTTAGGACGCCTCAAGATATACGGCAAGAAGCGTGAGGCGCACAACTGGGGTAACTCATCGAGTACTGCAAGTCCTGAATGGTTGGATTTATCGGTGGGTCTCTCTTTTGGGTCTTGATGTCATATACGGGCACGCTCTACCTCTCTTGCTCTCTTCCTCGCTCTCGCAATTCTTTCACCATTTGGCGTGTCGCAGCTGCCAGCAAAAAAATGAGAAGTCTGGAGCAGACGGGCAGCTAAGGAAGGTGGAGGGATGGCTCTAGAGAGCGGATCTTGTATGTCAACGGCCGGCAGACAGTTTCTCTTTCCCTCCCCTTCCTCACATTCTCTCTCCCTTTTTTGGCCCTTCGCTCGCCTCTCTTCACTGCTGCCCTGGCCCTGACCCTAGCAGTGGCCTAGGCTGCACCCTGCAGCAACCCGCAATAAATTCCTTCCTCTCATATCATATCACCCACTGCACGAAAGGGACGGCTCCTATATATTTTTTTACCCACCCACCCTCCCTAGAGTACTGTAGGAACCTTTGATCGTGGCTCCCCTTGGCCTGACCGTCACTGGTAGTCTGAATATGGCAAGTTTAGAGAGATTAAGAACGAGGAAGGCGGTAGTGAAGATCCCTCAATTGAACTGACCTTTTTTTCGGAATTGGTCCCGCCCTTCGCTTTTTCGCTGGGAGCCATGAAACCGCAGGCCATATGCCGGCCAGATCTAGCTAGGGTGGCCATCACAGCAGGCGTCGGATTTCATATTCCAACCCTACATCCTCCCCTCTCCCCACCTTCCCATAATTCCAGCTCCCCCCCCCCTCCTCCTCCACTGGTACTGGAGGAGCACCGGTAGGGTTCTGTAGCTGTTGGAGAGCCTTTCGTTCCTTTCTGGCAAGGTGGGTGTGTCTGTCTGCTCTTGGTATATTTTATCAAGGCCACTGCAATTGGGTGGTAGGGCTACCATACTGAAAATTCGATAGATATCTCTTGCCTCTTCCCTCTTTTCCCCACTACCAACCACAATAACTGCCATCACCTCTCTCCTTCCCAGCATTTATCTGCTGCTGCTCCAAGTCCTCCTCCTGCTGCTGCTACCGTCCACTCTGCAGCTTAGGCGTGAGAAGAAAAAGCTGCTTCTGTGATTGTTCTGCTACTGCTGAGAGCGCTCGCCCTCTATTCTCCTAGCTTCTATGAGTTATTCTGCCAAAAACGGTGAAGCAGGCCTCTCCTCTGGGTCTCCGACACCTACTCCGGGTGCATATTTTCCTGCCCATGATATCTCTCCATCTTCGAGTTCTCCTAATGTAGATATTCCCCCTACGGGCCTACGGCAGCGAAGGTATGCTTCCATCCAACCATTCTACTTTTCAATATCAACGGAACACAGCGTTTCCAGAGTTTGGCCTTCTATTTTTTTCCTCTCTTCCATCTCCCCCGTTGGGATCTAAGCTCATTACAAACATTAACCGGGAATTAGATCTTCCCTTTCACTAGGTTTGGATGCAATTCGCTACGCAGGAGGCGTGAATTCCCTTGACAACTTTGCCCGCTCATGGACGAGAGCTGCTGGCTACCTTGAAATTACACCCTCCCGGCAATCCTTCGTTTCTGTCGATCAATCCAGAGATGAGGAGGACAACTCGTCCTGCGCCATAGATGATGAAAGCTACTATGAGGACGCCGAAGTCACCCAACACCTCGCTGCGAGGGCTTCCCTGCCGGCAACTGGTTTTGGATCCTACGGCTCGATCTCTAGGTATGGGAGTACTGGTACGGGTTTTCCCGGAGGAAGGTTGAATGACACAGGAACCAGACATGCCGCAGATTTGTTTGTCCAGAAGCAAACTGCCGGTGAGGTAGTAGCTGTGGATGAGGCTCTGGATAAAGAGAGGGAGCCCCTTCTTGTAACCACTGTTACAACCGAGAGTGGAAGCGTCGAGCACACTATTGTTGGGCAGAGCACACTACCCCAAACGGTCTTCAATAGCGTCAACGTCCTTATCGGGATTGGTCTTTTGAGTTTACCTCTTGGTTTGCGCTACAGTGGGTGGTAGGTTGTCTCATCAACTTACCTATCATACATCGGAACGAGCTGACAGGGGTTCGGGTGATACAGGCTGATAGGGTCAATCTTCTTGATCTTTTCCGCCTTGATAACAAATTACACCGGAAAGCTTCTCGCCCGCTGCCTCGACAAGTCCCCTAACCAATCGTTGGTAACATATTCCGATATCGCCTATATTGCTTATGGACACAAATCGCGGATATGCGTTTCTATCCTTTTCTCGCTGGAGTTGATGGCGGCATGCGTTGCGCTGGTTGTATTGTTCTCGGACAGCTTGAATGCACTATTCCCTCAGATCGATAAGCTGCAGTGGAAGATCATTGCGGGCTTTGTGCTGACTCCGTTGAGCTTCCTGCCCTTGAAGGTGTTGAGTTTTAGCAGTATTCTGGGTATTCTCTCTACTTTCAGCAGTGAGTTGCTCCATATGCACCGGCGAAGGGTTTGTGAAGCATTCTAACGGTTGAAACTAGTTGTTATGATTGTCTTTATTGATGGTTGGCTGAAGCCTAATGCCCCGGGGAGCTTGAGGGAGCCAATGGCCACCTATCTGCTCCCTCAAAGCTTGTGGACGATACCGTTGAGCTTTGGATTGCTCATGTGTAAGTTTCCTGAACTGCTTTAGTCTTAAAATTAAAGATGCTAATATTTGTCGAACAATCAGCCCCCTGGGGAGGCCACAGTGTGTTTCCAAACATCTATAAGGATATGCGTCACCCGAAGAAATATGACAGAGCTGTTGACATCACCTACATCTTTACAGTATGTATTCCTTGGGGCAAAACAGTGAGTTCATACTAACTAATTTTAGTTCATCCTTGACATAACCCTCGCTGTCACCGGCATATTAATGTTTGGAGATGGAGTGATGGATGAAATTACCTCGAATATTGTGGAGACCTCTGGGTACCCTGCCACCCTCAGTATGGCTATGGTGGCTTTTGTCGCGATTATCCCGTTGACCAAGACTCCTTTGAAGTATGTCCCAGTTATCCTGTATCTCTACTTACAATACTAACTAGCTCATAGTGCACGACCAATCGTTACTACTCTTGAAATCTTCGCTGGCGTAGATCCTCGAGCTATAGCTTTACAAGGGGAATTGGTTGGAATGTCTGGATTAACCCGCGGCCTGTTGAAATGCCTTATAAGAAGTAAACCCTCCACTCTCTAATTATCAGTAGTGGCTAACCTTGTTTGTAGTTGGTGTAAATACCTCCTTTGTCATCATTGCTATCCTTGTCCCATCCTTCGATCGGATCATGGCTTTCCTCGGATCTGCACTCTGCTTCTCAATATGTGTTATCCTCCCTATGATGTTCTATCTCAAGATTTACGGAGACGAAGTGCCGAAAAAGGAGCGTAGGATGAACCAGATCCTCATTGTGGTTTCCACTATAGTGGCAACTATTGGTACAATCGCGGCGTTCGTCCCAAAGGAGAGTTTGGGAGCGTAAAGAGTCATTGTTTCCTTCCTTTTGTTTGTATTCCTTTCGCCGCTGTACAGTGGCCTAGTAATTTTTCTTTCTTGGGTTTAAGACAAAAGTCGTCGTTTTCTCAGGGCGCATTATTTCTTCCATTTCTTCTTATTTCTTTGATTCTCGGTTTTATTTCGGGATAGGTAAGACGGAGCACACGGCTATTAAATAAAGGCTGCTATTTTTCCTCTTCTAAACGCATGTTTGTGTTGCATACTGTACTGTTTAGTAGAGCTACCCTTATCAGTATCCCTTGTTTATCCGAATCAACGTGATTGGATAACGTGACCGAATGATGAGGTGTGATTGCCAAGACGAATGCTGACAATTCAATTGTCTTTCCATGGGCTTCATCATGTCAACCTAACCTTGCCGAAGGCCTGACTGTCAGCTTTCCTCCCCAACACCCCACCATCATCGCCAAACTCGTTTGACAAGCTTTAACACTGCGCCAAAAAAAAAACTCGGCAAACGAATCACCAAACAAGAAGAAAAGAAAGAAAGAAGAAGAAAAAACATCAATCATGCCCGGTCCCTGGCGCTTCCCAGTTCCCAAACTCCCCTCCTCGGCCGCCCTCCGTACTGCGGGCGTATACACCTCCGGAGCTCTCGTAACCCCCCACCTCCTCCCCACCCCCTCCCTCCTCCCATAACAAACTAACAAAAAAACCCCCAACCCGCCCAGTTCTCCCTCGGCTTCTTCCTCCTCCTGGACGCCGCAGTCTACAGCAAGCACGCGAACGGCGGCAACGTGCACATCACCATCGTGGACTGGATCCCGCTGGTCTGCAGCATCCTGGGCATGCTCGTCATCAACTCCATCGAGCGCAGCCGACTCGTCGCCGACAGCTACAGTTACAGCGGCAACGGCGTCGCGTGGAAGGCCAAGTTGGTGCTCTTCATGGGCTTCGCCCTCATGGCCGGGGGGCTCGCGGGCGCCGCCACGGTGCTCATCATGAAGTATGTCGTGCCCGGCTATCCCTGGCCCACGCTTGGCTTTGGCGTCGCGGGCGTCGCGGGGAGTGCTTGTGTTATGCTCTCGTCCGTTGTGCTGTGGGTTTCGCAGAATATTGAGGAGGATTATACGTATAGTCTTTCGTTGTAGTTCTTTTCTTTCTTTCTTTTTTTCTTTCTTTCGATTGCTTTTTGGGGTGTGGGTTGGTGATGGTTGGGAATGAGGGGGGGAAGGGGGCCGGGTGGTGACAGCTGTGGCGTGTTACCGACAAGTAAGTTGCGGCGAATGGATGGGATGGGTGGGTATTGGGCGACATCGTTGGATATCAATATCACGTACCAATGCAGTAGCCCTCTAGTTATTTAGTGTTTTGCCTCTCTTTTGCTTCTCCTCATTGCTACATTGGTTTTTTTTCTCTCTCTTTCTCTTTTTTCTTCCGAGTTACGAGATTTTCATTTTGAAATATTCCTCTGGACGGGTTTTTTGCCTTTCGCTCGGGTGGGTGGTATGGTATCATGTAGGTATTGGGCAAGGGGTGTTGGCGAATACAATATTTAGCACAAAATTGGGTGTGGGTCGTTTTTGTTTTTGCATTTTTGATTGCGATTGCGTAAGCTAGGCTGTGGTTAGGCCACTGTTACGATAAGCGGGATTCACAAACGGTCACTCGCTGATTGCTAGCAAAGCGATAATAGTATCGATATTATTTGCTGGAGCAGGTAGCATAGAGCTAGGTGAGGCGCATCATTCACTAGATTTCCCACGAAACCGTGTCTAGGCCCAACTGCTATCATCCCATCTTTAGTAATGGGGGGGGGAGTGCACAAAAAAATCATGCCATCCCGTCTGAGCTAACTAATACTCCTCCCTGAGCACCCCCTTCAACCTTCCCATCCCCCTCTCGTACCCGTCAATCTTCCCCTGCGCCTCGGAGATCTTATCAAGCAGGTATGCCACCCTCCCCTTGGGCGGTTTTGGTAGCCCGCCAATCTTCTCGAGTTCCTCGCCGGCCTTCTGAATAGCCGCCGTCTCAGCCTTGAGGAGCGAGGCAAAGCTAAGAAAGTCCATGCGGGCGCACAGCACGCGGTCCGTCATAAGACGTCTGAAGGCAGCCTGGAACACGGGGCGCCCAGGCTTGACGCACCAGGGGCGGCCATTCCTCGTAACGATAGTAACGAGCCCGGCCTGCTCTAGGTTCTGCAGCGCATCTTCGCCAGCAAACTTGAACAAGTCGTGGACGAGTACGTGGTGGTAGGCGACCTCGCCCTCCCCCGCGAGCGTCTTCACGAGGTGCCAGGCCTGCTCTGTGGCCCAGGCGCGCTTGCGGCCGCGGCTGGCTTCCTCGAGGAAGTAGAGCTTGAGGATTTCTTGCGCCGAGGTTTCGATGATGGCCCCAACTGCTTGCTTCGGTGTCTCGCCGGCTTTGATGCGGCGGGAGAGGAATTCTAAATCTGTTAGGCGGCCGCCTAGGGCTTGGATGCTGTCGTCGAGCTCCTCACGTGCTTTTTCATTGGCAGCGCCGTCGAGCTGGCTGTTGATGTGCTTCAGCACGAAGCGCTTTGCGGGATCCGGTTGGGCGTCGCCGAGGAGGATTGGGCGGAAGATGCGGTCGGGAAGGGACCTCGCAAGCGATTTGCCGAAAGATGTGTCATTCGTTAGAAATATCACGTGGGCTATGTTTGCGGAGACGAGGAGTGCGGCCCTATCGAGCAAGCGGTGTTAGTATCGAGTGATGGCTTATGAAGAGGGAGGGGTAATTACCAGTCTGCGAGACGTTCGTAGATTATGCTATTACCTTCCATGTGCAGGAAATTATCTATTACTACGACGGGGCGCTTTTCGGGGTGTGCACTAAGGTACTCTTCGTCGCTGAGCCATTGATCTTTGTTGTCAGTATGTTTGTCCCGAAGCGCCACCGCCCTAAGCGCAGTTCCAGTGTTCAGCAAAATCTTGTTAAATTGTGTTTCCAGTGTTTGACTGAATCCCGCCGAGTTCCCAATGGTCCCCTGTGCAGCCAGGTCCAACAAACTACTGATTGTGTTCAACCATGAGAATACAGGCCGATACCCAACCTGGGCTGCCGCCGCAGCGATAATTGCACTATCCCCGTGCGCCTGATCGATGGGTTCACAATCGATGATAAGGACATTCCCCCTGTGTGCTAGCACCGTATCGACCACCAGTCCCCTCTTTCCAGACCCCCGGGGACCCTGTACGACGATGAACGTCCCCACCGTTTCTAACAGCCATGCCTTCAATTGCTCGACTTGTTCTTTGCGCTCATCCCAGACCGCCCATAATTCACCCATGTCCCTGCGCCTGGCTCCGATGGGTAACATCCCGATGGTATGCCTCTTTAGCCAATTATAGTATGTGTTATCGCTAATATTCAAGGCGCCGGTGATCTTCGCTTTAACGAACCAAGTCCTTACAGGGTCGAATATGGCAACGGTGAATGTTGCTATGAATGCTGCTACTAGTGGGATCACAATTCTCGGGTGGTTGACTAGCCAATCCTTTATCCAATTGGTCTTGATAGTCCTCTCGTACAGGATCCTTAACCTCGCTTTAGGCCCCTTCCCAGGAACAGCCTCCATCTCTGGCCCTGTGTACCCGTGCAGACAGTTCCTCGCTGCCGTAGCGCTACGCATGCGGAGGTACTGCACAATTGCAAACTTTGGCAACTCCTTCGATCCCGGCAGCTGAGGGAGTATGTCAACAATCCTCCCGTACCGCCTAAAAAGCGTATATAGAGCCTCTTGACCAGGGCTCCCCTCACCACCAATAAACTCCACCTTCAACCTCGTGCTCGGAAACCTATACAAGTCTTCCAACCACGGTCTCCCCCTCACAATGTACGCTCTGACCCGCCTGAGTGGCGAGAACCAGGGCTTCAGTCTCTTTTCTTTGAGGAAATTCGCGATGATTGTTTCCGTCTCTTCTACGTTCGGTGAGCGAAACTTGACGAATGCACCTCCATCTTTCAACATTGGCACTATCCCCGTTATGGTGAATTCTGAATTGAGGAGGCTCTTCGGGATGTATTGTGTCCTAATGCGTGATTCTATGGATTGCCTGTCGTAACGCATCATTAAGTAGCGGATGTCATAGATTGCTGTTTTGAGGGGGTAGACATCTTTACAAAAATAAGAGTAAGATTCCAACCCGGTCAGCCATAACATATTCATCAAGCGATAAAGGTGAAGATTTTGGGTATGATACGAACTGTCAAAAAACAACAAACCCTCCCCGGGTGCCAGGTCTATAAGCCCGCTCTTTTGCAAACCAACAGTGCTCGAGTATCTCCTCCCCCACTGCCAATTCGTGAGCAACTGGTTAGAAACCTTTCCATTGTTGCGAGACGAAGGGGTGGAGTAGAATTTTGGCAGCAGGCGGTGGCCATCACGCAGCTGACGCAGGAAGGAGCAGAGCTCCCGGTTCATATCTTCTGCTACCGAGGGAAAGGAAGGGGAGATAGACTTCGATGATTGTCTTGGACAAATGGTAAGTGGAGGCTATATTAGGGATTGACTTTGGGTTCACGGTTGGTCTGCCTCGAGTAAGCTTCCGAGTGAGATATGACGTCGGCACTGTTCTTTTTTGGTTTGGCTTGGCTTAAACATCACATGCTCGCTTGGTGGTGGGATTTCATTGAAGGAAATGTTCGCGCTGCACAAAAAATTCCCTCTGCACACTCATGATGGATTTCAGTGGCTGTTCGGGGTACCGCACTGCGCACTCTGCCCCTCCTCTCCCCGATTCCTATGCAGGTATCTGCTGGCGTTCTAAACCTAGCTGTGAGTGGTGGAAATTTCCTTAACAAAGTTGTGGTTCTCTTTTCTCTTCAGACCATACTACATACAAGAAAGATCAACGGAAAATAAGGAGTATAACGAAAGAGCCATGAGCTCCATAGAATTGTATAGGCACTTCGGTTTTTTAACAGAGTGCCTCTTCTACCTGTCTATACCTATCCTTTCTTGCCCGAGATTCGTGAGGGATCTATGCCCTCTCTGTCGTCGTCCGAAAGCCAAGAGTCTACCCCCAACATCCCGGTTTCTCCAACCCGACCCCTTCGTCATTGCCAACCGGGATCTGAAACAAAGGAAGAGGAAGAGGAAAGGTAAAGGCAGACAAAAGGAACTCAGGTTCCCTGAATCAGAGTGAGAGGGCAGGGACACATACCAATGGTCCTAGGGGAAAGGAGATCGTTAATAAAGGCGTTAAGTCATAAATCGTTTAGGCACAAGAAGTGAATAACAAAGGGGAGCGTGGTGAAAGCGAATGTGAGATGGCCGAATAATTTGATGGTTCCCCAATGAGTTCGGTTTGAACTAGCTCTAGCAAGCTCCGGAACTAGCTGCCAATTTGTGCTCAGAGATAGGGGTGCTTTATACATTAAGGCCCCCTATTAAAACGAGTAGCATCGCTAGTTCCATTTCCGTGGATAGCTCCTAGGTTAAAGTGATACTCGGGTATAGATAACGGGTCGTAAACTAGCCCCGATGGTGAGGCCCCGCGGTTTGCACGAACGGAATTACCGAAAAAATCAATATTATGGGCTGGATACTGGCCCGCACGATCGTTTATTAGTTGATAGTAGTCTGTAGAGAGAAGTTAGAATAGGAATGGGAGAAGGCCTCTCGAGAAGATATTACTTACTACTATGGCTTGACTGTACAGAAGCTCTATCTTGAGCAGCCTGGCCAAATTGTGGCGTAAACCGATCGTGAGGGGGATGGCTTTCTAATAGACTAGAAGCAGACCCATTTTGGAAATATGGAGCAGTAGCTGGGGGCTGCGTGCCATACATGCCAGGCGGGTGAATAGCGGATTGATCGAGCTGTGATGGCATCATGGGATCTATCGGATTTTGTGGGGTCTGTCGATTTGCAACGGAACTTGGTGAGTGGTTGAGTTGACCGCTCGCCTGGATAGGGCTACTGGACGGCGGATTAGTTTGATAATATGCCTGGCAATTTCTCTGATGCTCCACAACCAGCTTGATGATTTGGCATGCCCAATCTGTCAACTGCTGTCCCTGGAAATTGTACTGATGGAGGCTCTGACTGCTCGTACTGTGGCCAGAGGGGTCTATATCGTGGGCATTACGAGGGGGAGCTTAGTCCAGGTCAGCAAGGGTAAAAAGGTGCTCTCCCAAACACTTTATATATACCTTCTAGATCATAGTACTCGTGCTTTGCGATAACTTGTTTCAGTTTTTCGTAATTTTGGCCCTTCACCCTGCTAACAGCATGGTTCAAATCTAAGGCCAGTGAAGGTATCCTCTGAGGGGGGCCACTCAATGGCCTGCATTTCTTCTTATGCTTAAAAACATGACGACTATATTGGCTCGAGAGCCCAAAGCGTCGTCCGCAACCTCGTGCACAAAAACTAAACCCTTTAATGTGGGTATTTTGTAGATGTTGACTAATACCATAGAGAGTGAGCAAAGCTTAAAAGATACCCAAAAGGGAATGGTAGCTCACATGAGGTTGTTCCAATTATCCCATAGCTTGTCCTTGCCTTCACAGCTGGGCATAGGGCATGGGAGGGCCAGAGGTTCCTTTAAACCAGAGTGTGTGGTGGGTCCATCTTCTTCGTCACTCTCCTCGTCCTCCTCGTCCCCGTCCTCCTCATCCTCATCCTCATCCCCCGCCCCTCCGGCGTCCCTGCCATTATTGCTTCGTACGGCGGAAGTCGCACGGTTTCCTCTAGTCCGCTTTTGCGCAGGACCCTGTTGGTTGCTGCTTTTCCCTGTGGTTTCTCTACCTCTCTTCGAGCCAGTAGTAGTCCCGCGTCCTCCGTGCCCAACAATGTGCATAGGCGTGCGAGTGAGAGTATTGGTATTCGACGCTGTGGATTTTGGAGCAGTATGTGGCCCAGGTGCGAGATACCTCGAGATATTTTCTAGATGTGAAAGGGCCGCCGGAGCTTCTGAAAAAAGCTCCTCACGTCTTATCGATTCGTACGGCGTGGAACTCTCTGGGACATTGTTGCTGAACAAGAATTCAGTGCCCCCGGGTACATGAGGGGTATCCGGACGATATCCAGTTTCGCTCGCTGGTTTATTAGATTGTGGAACCTCTTGGCCCAGAATTCCCTGCTTGGAAGAAAAAGAAAGGGAAACCGATCATCTCAGTACATGCCCGATCGTTTGAAGGGTGCAGCAGTAAAGAAAGAAAGAGTATCTACTCACTTTTACACGTTTGCGTCGGAGCTGACCATAACTTAAATCGACACGACTCATAAGTACCAATGCTAGTACTAATTGTGGGTTTTAAAGTATAATGATGCTTTGCGGTGGTTTCGATATGGAGGTTTTGGAGATAGATAGTTGCATGCCTCAGAATCGGACGAGGTCTGGGGACTTCCCGATGAGCGGGTGAGCGGGTGAACCTGTGTGCACAAGTTCGCCTACAGTAAGAACGTGCTCCGCCGCTTGGAATACCGTACGGGAGAAGTGAAAATTGAAAGGTGTTTTTGGTAATTTCGGAGTATCTCGAGCGCCTTTAGGATGGGTAGCGCCTTCACCTATGTCGAACGAGATTGAGGCAGAGGAAAGGGAGGGGCAGAGCAGCTGTAAGCTAGATCTGAAAGCGATAGAAAAGGCAAAGGGAGAGAGACTTATGCTGATTGTGCAGGCTGTACGTTCCTCCAGTGCACTCCGGCTTGAGAGGTGCCAGACTTTCCACCTCTAACCGATTCCTATCCCATTTTGCTGAGTTTTGCGGCATACCGTAAAAGAAATGACACGCATCACAATTAAACAGTCTTGCAGCAAGGCTCAAACTCCCGTTGTCTGGATGATAAAATAAGAAAAGACGCTGATCCTTCGGGGGGCGAGATCAAGGTCAGTATTGGGGTTTTTTCTTTCTTTTTTTTTTTTTGCTGTTCGCAATCACTGCCGTAGAGCTGCTTGACATAGACTTTACCAGCGCTCGAGCACCTAAGATGCAGAGAAGTCCATGCTGCGAAGGAGACGCTGCCAGCTCCATTGGGCTTGTCACGGCCACGGTACCGGTACTGCAACTGACAACCGCCCTACAGAACACCCCCCCCTAAAAACCACAATCACCCTCTAACAAGCATCACCACCGGAACCCAACCACCCCCTCACCCCCTCACTCCCTCTCCCCAACACCTACTCTCCACACCCACTCAAAATACCACCAACGTCATCCCGCACCCCAAAACACGCTCACTGTACACCCATCCAGCCTCCAAAAATGCACCTCAGCCTCCTCCTCCCTCTCCAACAGGCACGATACACACTCTTTCCTGCCTACTGGTCTCCGGCGGCGACAGCCCGTCGTGCCTAGGGGCTCACAACATGTGCTTCGCTGCGTGAGCCGCGTGGTTCGGGTCGGGCAGATTATTAGTGCATGGGATGAACGGTGGAACGGTCGGAGGGGGCCGGGATTGCGAGATAGAACTGGAGGGATCTGTGGGTAGTTGCGAAGACAGATGCGCGTATCACACGGCACTTGAGAGGGGGGGAGGACTGGTATTTTGCCGTGGGATAGGTAGATAGCGTTAAATAATTAGGTTATAGGTAATTGGTGTCTATGAGAGAGGGTAAGTGTAATAGAGTAGTATGATACATACGTAGCTAATTCTCTGCAAGTTCGGTGCTAGATGCCCGTGCGAGGTGAGGTTAGAAGGTTGAGCTTTCTAGCATTAGAGTAGGATATGCGGGGTCCAGATTGCACAGGGCTCGGACCCGAGCCTAAAGTGTGATAGTCGAATATCTAGACTACAAGTGTTGATGGATTATTCCCTAGCAATGGAGTAAGAACCTCCCACTCGCACTCTCCTCCACTACGGTATACCACTGCCTTGAGATTCCCCAGCACCACGGCCATGTTAGGAAATTAGGACCTGTTATAATACTGGTACCGGTATGCTCAGACAAATAACATAACAGACACCAACGAATACAAACACAAACACCACAATACCATAACTTGCATTAAGCTCGGAGCACTCGAGTTCGTTTAACACTTGCCACGGCTCATATAACATTGTATGATAATATCATACTCCCCCAAGCCCCCGTAGAACCCAATCCCAAAATACCTTCCAGGTAGCAGAGCCCCAACCTCCCTAGGGACACAAAACCCCCCACGGCACCCAACACAACTATAATACTATATGCCTACGTAGATACCACCACTAAGGCTTCCTCACCCTTCCTCCCATCACACAATTCCCATCCCAGTCCCGTATAATCATACATCGTTGCCCTAGATAACCAAAACCCCGAATAGAACTATCTGGAACAGCGGATCATCCAGGGGAGTGAAATAATGGACAAGGTTTTCATAAAGGAAAAGAAAAACGAAATCGAGTGATAGTGGAGTGGGTAACTTAGTAGCAAGCAAGCTACGGTATGCCAGGCAAGGTCGCGCCGGGGGGCGAAGGAGGACCTCACAAACGATCAGAAATTTGTAGCAAATAGACAGATACTCATTTACAGGCCACTTTTCCCTCTCATTACTGATTTCTCCCTCACTGTGCCACTGCCCCCCCCCCCCCCCCCCCACTTCAGACTGCAAAGTTTTCAAATGCGCACAAAAAACAGAAGCCTGCATGAACACACTGGAATCTACAGCACCTGCCAATTCATAAAGTATCCATTCAGACGCCTCTGTGCCAAGATAGAACGTCGATCAGGGGTGTTCGGATAAGTTACCTCCCGAGCTGGTAAATAGGCACGATATGAATTGGGGACTCGGCCAGTACCAGCACAGTACCAGAAGTGAGTGAGAGGAATGATCAAGGGGGGAGCACTAAATCATAAGTTGTGCAGTCGAAAATTCCCTACTCCGGAAAGGGAGTAAAAGGCGCAGCAAAAGGCGAGCCGCTCGGCCCCCTCCCAGAGAAGACTAAAAAAGAACCGGGCCTTACCAGGCGAGGCAATTCCAATGACATGGCATCTGATCCAATTATTCCAATTCCTGCGTCAAGGAGAGCAGCAGGGACCATGGGACGTGCAGAGCACAGGTAGCCAACCGTTGGTACTCGAGTACTAGCACATACAGTACCAGCACCTGTACTCGTACTTGCACCAGACCAATCCGGCCAAGCCAACGCTTATCCTACCCACCAGGGTTTCTGACGAAGAGAAAAAAAAAGGAAAAAGTGCAAAACAAGCTTTACAATAGTGACGAGGGGCAAAAAAGTCAATTTTAACATTATTTGGGAGAGGGGGAGTTTATCAGGAGAGATAAGATCGACATCCCAGCCCTGTCCTGTCCAATGTCTTCCAATCCTGCAGCCCCCTCTGGTCTGGGACCAACCATGCGATCCCCCCCCCCCAAGATTAAGAAAGGCAGTTAGAAGAGAGCACCGCCAGCACAGACCAGCCAAGGGAAAGGTTGAATTGGCTGAAGGTCCTAATTTCCTTCTTCAACCTAGCCTCTTGGAGTGCAGGAGGGTTTCTCCGGATAACCTGTATTCTTGTTTTAAGGACCAGGGAACCTTTGGGGTATTGCACTGCCTCCAGTTACACCTCCCATATGTACAGCTAGTTGTGCATACGATGTCCCTCTAGCGACCAGCATGACCAGGCTGTGCCTTCGCGATGTTTTTCACCGGTCACACATTGTTGGAGGTTCCGGTTGATTGGGTCAATTCATGTGTGGCCCCAGGCCTATGGAGGGAGTATGGAGGGCCGGGTAAGAAGGGCCCCAAAGCTGGTGGTTCTTTGTCCCTCCACAAGCCTATGGAGCTCCAAGTTCGGTCTCGTAGGGTAGGATCGCGAGAGTTGGTCGGTGTTCCACCCGCAGTAACCCTCCCATTCAGGAAGGTGGAAAGCGGGGTCGTAGAACCGATGGGAAGGAGCTTGGCAAGCGATTTGGAGAGGGGAGATTTCTATACTGTAAGTAGGGGAAGGGGAAGTTAATATCATATCATAGGAAGCTCAGTAGCCTGTTTATAATTTAGTTTGTGAATGTTGTATGGGCCTTTTCAAGGCTGATACCACGTTCGTCTATGAGGGAGTTGTATAATAATAACCCGAGAGGTTTGGGTTACTGTACTCGGATATGACATCTCTCGGATACGGCAATCAATACGCCCCCCCCCCGAAAGAAACTCCCTTCCTCTATTGTACTTGCCCCAGACAAGAGGTATCCGGAAACAGGGAGTCGCAAAATATGTGACGGAAAATCCGTGCGTATCACAAACTCACGACTCGCATTTCCGGATACTTCTTCCCTGGGACAAGTATCACACTGTGCTCGGTACTGCATTGCGACATTCACTTGGGAAACCCTCGAGATACGGAAAGGGTGCGATCTACCCCTCGTTCTCCCATTAGAAATGGTGGGGATCGCCTTCCGAGACAGGACTAGAGTGATCCTCGGTCCAAACAGTCAACCTGGTCCCGGGAAAAAAAAAGTGAATAAAAACCCCACCAACAGCACCAAAAATTCATAACCACCTACCTCCCCATCTCCCTACACTCCTCCATCTACTAACTCCACAAAAATGGCCAACCACCCCCCAACAATCGACATCCAAAACCTAACCTACACCTTCGCCGACAACTCCGTCGGATTAGAAGACATAAACATTAATCTCCCAGCCGGCTCGCGCACGCTTCTAATCGGCGCGAACGGGGCTGGCAAGACGACGCTACTCCGCCTCGCCTCGGGAAAAAAGCTCACAACCCGGGGCCGCATACGGATCGGTGGCGTGGACCCGTTCGCGCACGGGCTGGAGGGCGTGACCTACCTTGGTCTGGAGTGGGTTCTGAACCCGATCGTACGGAACGATATATACGTGCACGAGCTCCTGGCGAGCGTGGGCGGCGATGCGTATCCGGAGCGGCGCGATCAGCTGGTGTGCATCCTGGACATAGACACTGACTGGCGAATGCACATAGTTTCTGACGGGGAGAGGCGGAGGGTGCAATTGGCGATGGGCTTGCTCAGGCCCTGGTCCATTTTGTTGCTCGATGAGGTCACTGTTGACTTGGATGTGCTTGCCCGGTTCAGGTTTTTGGAATTCTTGAAGGACGAGACGGAGGCTCGGGGGTGCACTATTGTTTATGCTACGCATATCATGGATGGGATCGCCGGGTGGCCGACGAATTTGGTTAGGATGGCGGCGGGGAAGGTTAAGGCGGTTGGCACTGTGGCTTCGTTTCTGGAGGAGGCCGAGAGGAAGGGGGCTAGTGCGGGTTGTAGCAATGGAGGGATTATGCGGAATTCGGCATTATTGGATCTAGCCCTTGGTTGGCTGGCGGAGGATTTAGAGGAGAGGGGGCCAAGGGATAGGAAGAAGAGTGGCCAAGTGACGTATAACAATGTTGAGAAGGAACCCTTTTAACCTGTGGGATGTTCACGGGAGGGTCGGCTCTGGGAGCTTTCCTTCACTGGGTTCTGTGTTCGAGTAGATAGAATTTGGTTAGGTCTGGCAGCGGTTCCTTAGATTTTCGTATTCTTCAGGCGCGCCTGGGGGGCGTGGATCACATATGGCTGGCGCAACACTGTGGGCAGGCGTGGCGTGCGGTGGCCCGGTGACACCTTTGTTTGCTTATGTTTTTGCTACTTCCCTCCATAAAGCTCGCTACATATCTGCGGTTTAATCAATGGAGATACTGTACACTCGCACGGAACAATCCTCGCTGCTGACTGCCATCTCCCTCTTTCCCAGCTGGCCTTTTGTTGGCCGCCAGGTGATCTGTGTGACCGACTTATCCGGTGTGATTCTTTATCCCGTATCATCACAATTAGTCACTCGCATTCATCTCTGCGGATTGGGATCTGACAGTACCTATCATCCAGCTTGATGAGCAGCTCCAGATTCGCCCAATCGCCTACTTTCACGTGATAAACACACAATCCCCCGTCCTCTAGGCCCACCGCAAGCCAGCACTCCCCCCTTATTACCTCTCCCAAAAAGTCCAGCGCCGTGACTGGTACCTCGAATTTTAGTGCAGTTCTGTTGACCCATCCCCCATCCCCCCTCTGCCATAATTTGACAGACTTATCTCTACTCGCAGTCGCAAACACATCCTCGATGGGAGCCCACTTTCCATCCCATATAATCCTAGTATGACCTTTTTCCCTCATCTCCAACACTTCCCATCCCACGCCTCGCTTTTCGAACACGGTCCACGCACGATCCCTACCCACGCTCAACAGTCGGCTCCCATCGGGACTAAATGCCATTCCATGAACTGTGAGAGAATGCGATTTCAGAGGAGGTTTTATTTCCTGCCAGGAGTCCGTTTCGAAAAGCCTTATAACCGCGTGGTCTATAGTGCTAGCTTTACACGCTGTTGAAATGAGCTTCCCATCTGGTGAACACGATGCCGCTGATATCTCGTATCCGTGGCCGTAAAGCTTTTCTCTCTCGGGCCAGAGCGTGTGTCTAGCGAGGTGATCTTCAAGGGGTGGGTGGCTGAGGTTCTCTATAACCGATGTTGCCGATTGGGCGGGCTTCTGTTGCTCTTCGTTTTCATCATCCTCTTCTTCCGGAGCACTGCCGTTGGGTAATGGGAGGACTGTTGAGCCATCGAAGGCTTTATTGGATAGTCCTAGTACTGGGACATTGGCTGCATCCGGCATTGATCCCTAATGAATCACCAGCAGCGATCAGAAACTGTCAACTCATGTAGGGGAACATTGTCTACTTTTGATGGCTCTTTTATGCCACATAAATTCTCAAGCAGCCCAGCAATAGTTTTCGGCTCATCGAAGACTCTCAGTAGTTTCTCGTCTGCGCCAGAAACAAACCCGCTCCCACCCAGGGTAGCTACACAATTGATATCATACCCATGGATCTGCGGCCTTGAAAACTCGTGCCAAGAATTCAGACCTTCCCTCTCCCTAATCCACTCCGCAGAGAGCCTCGTGGTCTGGTCCAGCCCAGTGGATAGTAGGTATCCGCCCGCCTTTTCCCACGAGCAGCCCATTGCCTCCTTCACATGCCCCCCTATACCCACACTCTGAGCCCATCGACCCTCCTGGGAGTCATATTTCCAAAGCTTCCAGGAGCCGGTTTTGCTCAGTGCTACGACTGCCTTTCTGTCTGGGCTCCACAGCCCCATCCACAGGCCACCAGCAGAACCAGTCGCAGTAGAGGCCCCCTTGTAATCAGATATCTCTCCTAACCGAGAGGTAGTGAGCCAGATTCCTGAGGATTCGTCGGGTGCCCAGATAGAAAGTGAATTATCGGCAGATGTCGACAGTAATCTCAAACCTGACTCATCTGCTGTCTGAGGCCCCCATACAGCAGTGTATATCCAGTCTTCATGACCCATGAGCAATGCCTCAAAAGTGACGGACCACACTCTATCACCCTCAACTCGAAGTTTGTGAGCTTTATTAGATAGACGATTGCTAAGTCCGAAAGCTTTACTCTCTCCTTCTGCCGCTGCCGGTGGTAGCTCTTCTCCAGGATGTATACGCCACAATCGGATATATTTGTCCTGAGACGCAGAGGCCAATACCAAATCGGATTCGGGATTAGAGTGGTCCTCGGGAGTAAAGGCAAGAGATCGAATCCAATTTTCATGGCCGGATAGAGTCGCTTGGTGGGAAAACTGAGATGAAGGCGAGGGGGACAGGTGTATTGAGACTGATGATGCGGATCCCGACACCGCAAGTATAAGGGCTGGGGGGGTTGATGAAGATGAAGAGGGAAGGACCGACAATGCTAACGCCAAGGGATAAAACTTTGGTGCTGTAGAGAACGTTTGGAGAAGCTTCACATCTAATTCCCCTTTAGATAAAATTGAGAGACTGAATACAGCAACTGTCCCATCCACCGAGGCCGATGCAAACACTGAAGGAAGCCGAGGACATGCTGCAATAGCACTTACGGAAGCCTTGTGGACCCTCTCGATAGTATAGCAAAGACTAAATGAGTTCGAATCTTCATGGCATTGCCATATACGGACTGACTGGTCAACTGATCCAGAAATAATGATGTCCTTCGCTAAACCTTGGCCGGGTAGAAAGCGAACGACGTTAACGCGATCAGTGTGCCCTTTGAGGGTAGAAAAGACCCCACGATACTCTGGGTCCTGGGAATTTGAACAGCCTTAGTCACGAAATCAGGGGAAGGCAAGACTTCACACCAACCAATGGATTCCACAACGATACGCATCTTCCAGCACCGAAGGCAAGAAGCCCAGAAGATGACCAGTCTGCTGCCGCTGGGTTTCGATTCCCTCCAATGGAAATATATGGGCAGCTAACCTCTGCCATGATACTAAATGATTTGCAGACGGGCGTTCATGGGGGTTGGAGCGTGTGGCAGAGGTGGGAAAAAGGTTTGGAGGAAGCCGCGGGGTGAGTATTGCGGCTCTTGGTGGGGGGCTGACAATAAGCCACATTGTGTAACGTCGCCTGTGATCGGCTTACGCACCAGCCACAAAAGTTCTTTCGGAAAAGAAATTAAAATTAAAAATAGGGGGATCTGAGCTTTCTGTCCTTTCAGCCCCTTTACCTCGCCCCCCCAAAGAGCTTCAGCTTCATCACAAAAATAATTGCTCTCAAACCAGGCACTCAACCCGTTATTCCCTGTGCAAAGATATCAACATACAATAAACCCAAAGTTAACAAGCTTTACCGCTGCTAACACCCTGTTATTTTATCAATTTCTCGACACCTCTGGTCCTCTGATTGGCCGTCATCGGCTTTCCCGTCTTTGATTGGGCATAGTGCCTTCTTTTTGTGTCCCCTGTCGAAAACCTCGCTCATTTGATTTTCCTTTCGTTTTTCCCTTGGTAGGAACTTCCCTTCGGCTTCCCCTATACCTCCACCACCCGCCATCTCCATCTTCCTTTGTTTTCCCATTGAAATACACACCCGCTGACCCCCTTTTGCCTTCCCATCTGCTCCTTGCAGTAACATCCTCAACTCACCCAGTCATTCTTTAGCACTTCCATCCCGTTCTTTTTTTGCTTTGAGATCTTGGCCTATTTGTCCCTACCCGCTCCAACCGTTGCTTACGACAACCATCTTCAACCACAATAACGAGATCGTTCTAGCCACCTAAGCTACAAAGCATTTACAGTATGGCCGAAAAAGAGAAACAAGAAGCTTTCCGCGTCGATATTCCTAGCAATGATAAAGGATTTGCTCCTCCTTCGCCACGCGGACCTCCTGCGTCCTCGGTGGTGAGCAATCCGTTGCTTCCAATTCTCAGTTACTGCGGAGCCAGCATTCTCATGACCGTGACGAATAAATATGTGTTATCGGGATATGACTTTAACTTGAATTTCTTCTTGTGTATGGTGCAGGTAAGCATTTCCCCTTTTTTTTCCCCCGCGTATTCTGGAGGCCGGGCGTATTGGGCGGCTAATAATCAGTGTAACTTCTTAGAGTATTGTTTGTGTAGTTGCCATCGCCATTGGCAAGTCAATGGGTTACATCAAGTATCGAGACTTCAGCATGGACGAAGCCCGAAAATGTATGTATTTTGTTCTTTTTCTTGTATCTCTCTGAAGCTGCTCTGGACGCACCGTATAACAATTATTTCTGCAGGGTTTCCCATCTCCGTTCTTCTAATTCTTATGATTTACACTTCCTCCAAGGCCCTCCAATTCTTATCGATCCCGGTCTATACCATATTTAAGAACTTGACCATTATTTTGATTGCCTATGGTGAAGTTCTATGGTTCGGTGGCTCTGTGACTGGAATGGCACTCTTTTCTTTTGGCTTGATGGTTCTTTCTTCCGTCGTTGCTGCGTGGGCCGACATCAGTGCCGCCATCAACAATTATGGCCATAGCTCCGATGAGACCGCCGCTGCTTTGAGCACACTAAATGCCGGATATATCTGGATGTTGATTAATTGCTTGAGCTCTGCAAGCTATGTCTTGGGAATGAGGAAGAGAATAAAGTTGACTAATTTCAAAGATTTCGACAGTATGTCTCTTCACTTAATTACATCGATACATCACTGACGCCTCCTTGTAGCCATGTTTTACAACAACCTTCTTTCCATCCCTGTTCTTTTCTTCAGCTCCCTTCTCTTTGAGGACTGGTCTTCTGTCAACATCAACCTGAACTTTCCCGAGGACCGCCGTAATAACATAATTATTGCTATGATCTTCTCTGGGCTCTCCTCCATCTTTATCTCATATACTTCTGCGTGGTGTGTCCGGACCACTTCGTCTACCACCTATTCCATGGTCGGTGCTCTCAATAAGCTCCCACTTGCTATTTCTGGATTGATCTTTTTCAATGCTCCTGTTACTTTCTTCTCTGTCACGGTAAGTTGCCCTCCTCATCTCCGATGGGTTACTTCCTAACTAGTATATTCTAGGCTATTGGGATTGGTTTTTTCTCTGGACTCGTTTATGCTCTTGCGAAGGTTAGGCAGTCCCAGTCGAAGACTGGAGTTCTCCCAACGTCCAACCCTACCATGAGTGCTAGCTCTCAAAGCATGAGAGATGGATTCGGTCAGAAGTCGTAAATACAGTTCGATTTTTGGCGGAGGCGCATAGAGCAGACGCGGTTCGAGTCACGAGAAAGGGGAAATAGAGTCGGATAAAAATGGTGCTTGTTTCCCAGCCATTGCCATGTGGATTTGATATGGATCGCGATGGTAATTGGGGGGTGTTACGTTTTTGTTTTTAAATTGATAGGCGGTTCTTACCACATATTTCCTGGCGCAAAAAAAACAAAGTTGGGTTTCCTGAAGCACATTTCTCTATGGCATTCTCTTCTTTTTAGCTTTATCTCCTGTACCAATCATATTTTCTTTCCAGGAAGATGTTTCGTTTCATTTCATGTGCATTCTTGTTGGAGAGTACTACTAGCGTTTTTATTTAGACTTTTTTCCTTCTTGCTCTTCGATTGGATACCGTAACCACTGTACATAGAGACCATTACTGGGGGCTGTTCTCAAGAGCACGCGGGGGACTCCCCGGACCAGACCCCAGCGACAATTATTCCGGCTTGCTAGTTGCAGGCTGATTTAGATTAACTACCAAGTCCTCAAATTAATAGGAAGTTAACTCTAAGTCTTAGCGCATTCACCGTAACAATTCGGTGCGACATTTTCCTGTTAACCGCCCCTTTTCAACCCCAAGAGTTCTGTCGTCGCTCAGGAACCTTCGACGTTCAAAGGCCGAGTGACCCCAGGGCGCCGAGGTAGGTTGATTCAAACCCCCACCATACTCCCGGCGCTCGTGCTCTCGGAGCCGGCTAGGGTCATCCGGAGGTTCTCTGGCCGATCAGGGGGAGAGATCGAGTTTGATTGCCCCGTTCAGGTGAGAAAACCTTTTAAATACCATGCATTTTTGTGCATACCTTTCGGATACCATCCTTGGCCGAGACATACCATCCAAAAGGTTTCACATTACAACAAAAAGTAAACCATTCTCAGAGTTTCAGCAGC